>Ga0105046_10000482_pt1 | contig 55608 bp, 44 predicted proteins | sample MAT03_FD_78385 | JGI IMG/M metagenome (GOLD analysis project Ga0105046, IMG submission 78385) | Freshwater microbial communities from Lake Fryxell liftoff mats and glacier meltwater in Antarctica - MAT-03 (megahit assembly) | ecosystem: Environmental > Aquatic > Freshwater > Ice > Liftoff... | reverse complement strand
GGCCTGTCAGACGACCACAAGAAGCGGGCCAAGCTCCTTGTCATCAACTATCCCAACAGCCCGACCGGGGCAGTGGCGACCAAGGAGTTCTACAAGCGCGTCGTCGACTTCGCCCACAAGCACAAGGTCGTGATCGTGCAGGACGCCGCTCACATCCTTCTGAGCTACAACGGCGAACCTCTGAGCTTCCTCCAGGTGGACGGTGCGAAGGATGTCGGTGTCGAAGTGCACTCGATGTCCAAGGGATACAACATGATCGGCTGGCGGCTGGGCTTCGTGGCTGGCCATCCGAAGATCGTGCAGGCCTACGCGGATGTGAAGGACAACAGCGATAGCGGCCAGTTCATGGCGATCCAGCACGCCGCCGCCGCGGCGCTTCGCGATCCGCAGATCCCGCTCGACGTGAAGATCAAGTACCAGCGCCGCCTGGAGAAGCTGGTGGCCGCCCTCAAGCAGGTCGGCTTCAATTGCAAGATGCCCGGCGGCACGTACTTCCTGTACACGAAGTCCCCCGTCGCCGCGGGCGATCGCAGCTTCGCGAACGCGGAGGAAGCGTCGCAATATCTCATCACCGAGCAGAGCGTCTGCTGCGTCCCCTGGGACGATGCCGGCCCTTACCTGCGGTTCTCGGTGACGTACATCGCGAAGGATGAGAACGAAGAAGACACCCTGATGGCCGAGACGGTGACTCGCCTGAAGGGGATGAAGCTTCGCTTCGAATGACGTGAGAAGGCGAGCGGCGTCGCAGGTGACGCCACTCGCCAGAGTGCCACGCCTCACTTCCCCACGTTCACCCACTTCTGGCCCTTGGCGCTCTCCAGCACGGCGTCCAGGATCGACTGCGTTTCCAGGGCGTCGCGGAAGGTCGGGCTCGCGGGCTTGCCAGTCTCCAGGCCCTGGATGAAGTCCGCAACCTGGTGCGTGAAGCTGACGTCGTAGCCGACGGAGAGGCCAGGAACCCACCACTTGTTCATGTACGGATGCTCGGCTTCGCCGTTCTTGTCGGTGCCGTTGTCCGTCACGTGGATCGACTTCCAGCCGCGGATCTTGCCTTCGTCCTTGTAGTCGAACATCTGCAGGCGGTGCAGGTCGTGGAGATCCCACGCCAGACTGGCGTCCTCGCCGTTGATCTCAAAGGTGTACAGGGCCTTGTGGCCGCGGGCGTAGCGGGTGCTCTCGAAGTTGGCGAGAGAGCCGTTCGCGAAGCGCCCCATGAAGGTGCAGGCGTCATCGATGCCGACCTTCTCGACCTTGCCTGTGAGGGTGTGCAGCCGTTCCTTCACGAACGTCTCGGTCATGGCGCAGACGCTGTCCATGGAGCCATTAAGCCAGACGGCCGTGTCGATGCAGTGGGCGAGGAGGTCGCCGCTGACGCCGCTGCCAGCCGCGGCGACGTCCAGCCGCCACAGGCCCTGGCCGCCCTGCGGCAGGTCGGCCTTGATCGTCCAGTCCTGGAGGAACTTGGCCCGATAGTGGAAGATCTTGCCAAGCCGGCCTTCCTCGATGAGCTTCTTCGCCAGCGTCACCGCGGGGATGCGGCGGTAGTTGTACCACACCATATTGGCGACCTTCGCCTTCTCGACGGCGGCCACCATCTCGTTGCCCTCGGCCGTGTTCATCGCCAGGGGCTTCTCGCACAGGATCATCTTGCCAGCCCGGGCCGCGGCGATGGCGATCTCCTTGTGCAGATTGTTCGGCGTGCAGATATCGACGACGTCGATGTCCTTGCGGTCGAGCAGCTTTTTCCAGTCGGTCTCGATGCTCTCGTAACCCCACTGATCCGCGAACTTCTGGATCTCGTCCTTGTTGCGAGCGCAGGCGGCCCTGAGCACCACCTGGTGTTGCGACGGGAAGAACTGGCCGACCTGCTTGTACGCATTCGAGTGAGCCCGGCCCATAAAGCCGTAGCCGATCATGCCGACGTTAAGCGTCTTCTTCGCCATGGAGAGGATCCTTGGAGGAGTACGTAAGAGGGTGATCTCGGCGAATAGTCTATCGCCAGGGGCCTTCGTCCGCATCGGTTCGATCCGCAGAAGTCCGCGAAGCCAGCAGGTCCTAACAGAAGTCCCCGGGCGGACGGACGCGGCTTCGGTTGACAAAGCCTGACGCAGCAATCATGATGACTGCACGTCATGAAGTGCAGAATCCTCCCACCACTGTCCATTCTCCTGATCCTGGTGCAAGCCGGGCTAACGGTGGGGCACTGCCACGAGGTGGGTTGCGACTCGCCCAACCAAGGCGCCAAGCACATTCATCTGGATCACCTTCTCGATTGGGGATCTGCCCCAACGGAGGACGATCACGACGGCCCGGAGCACGATAGCTGGACCGTGAGCGACGTCGGCCCGATGACGCTACCGGCCTCCACTGGGTTGGATGAGGAGTCGTCCTCCCTTCTCTTTCACTCGGAAGTCTGTCTCGAACTTACTGCGAATCGCTTCACGGTAAGGCCGCCTCATCCGCCTCCTCGCGTGGCACCATCCTGTCCACGTTATCTCACGCTTCGCACCCTTCGCATTTAAGCCCCGTTGCGGCTGCTGATCGCTGCGCGCCAGATCTCGCGCACGCGGTCTCTCATTTCCCGCTCCTGCTTTTTGAGTCCGCCGACGAGGATCTTCTCATGCGCCGCCGATGGGTGTTGATCGTTTTGGGTTCCCTCGCGGTCGCCGGGATCGCGGGAGGCGTCCTCGTGGGGGTGAACCACTATCGCCAATCGGGGAGCGATCCGGCCGCGGCCACGAAGGCGTCGGCGGCCGTCCCCGAACTGACTGCGGTCACTCTGAAGGACGAATCGATTCGCGGCCTGGGCCTGAACGTTCAGCCGGTCAAGCTTCGCGATTATCCGCGGTCGCTCGACGTCCCGGGCTCCGTGGTGGACCTGCCGGGACACTGTGATTACAGCGTCTCCGCTCCGGTCGCGGGCGTGGTGTCGCAGGTCTCCGCGTTGCCGGGGGACATCGTGAAACCGGGCCAACCGCTGTTCACGATCCGCCTCGTCGGGGAAGCGATGCAGCTTGCCCAGAGCGAACTTTACAAGGCCTCGGAGGAACTGCGGCTCGATCAAGAACTGATGGCACGCCTGGAACAATCGCGGGGCTCCGTTCCCGAGTCGCGGTCCTTCGAGGCACGCCAGCAGCTACGGCGGCACGAGGCCGCGGTGAAGTCGCACCGGAACGATCTCCTCGCGCGCGGGCTCTCCGCGGAACAGGCCGATAGCGTTCAGACCGGCACCTTCGTTGCACAGATCACGGTGAAGGTGCCAGAACCGCCAGCCGCCCATCTCACGCACACAAAGGAGGGCACCACGGACCCGGCGTTCACTTACGAGGTCCAGGATCTCAAGGTGAAGCTCGGCACCCAGGCCACGGCGGGCGAGGTCGTGGTGGTGCTTGCCAATCATCACAAGCTCATGATCGAGGGCCGCGTCTTCGATTCGGAAGCAGGGCTAGTGGCGGCGGCGGCGAACACCGGGCAGGACATCGAGGTCGATTTCCCCGGCATCGATCCGACGGCCTGGCCGCTGGAGAAGCCCAGGTTCACGATTCGCTCGCTGGGCAACACCATTGACCCGGCGAGTCGGACGCTGCCGTTCTTTGTGCCCCTGGAAAACCAGAGCAAGTCTTACCTGCGTGATGGCAAGCCCTACCTGATCTGGCGTTACCGCCCCGGGCAGCGTGTCCGCCTGCGCGTGCCCACCGCGTTGATGGACGAAGTGTACGTGGTGCCGCTCGGCGCCGTGGTGAAAGATGGCGTGGAGAGTTTCGTCTATCGCCAAAGTGGCGAGATGTTTCAGCGGCGGCCGGTCCGTGTGCTCTACGAGGATCGCCTGAACGCCGTGCTCGCGAACGACGGCGGAATCAGCGATGGGCAGTATGTGGCGACGGAAAACGCCGCCGCCCTTGAACGTGCCCGCAAGGCAGCCCAGGCCAAGCTTTCCAAAGGCGGGGCCAAGCCCGGCGGCCATTTCCACGCCGACGGAACCTACCACGCGGGAGGCGATGACGACTGATGCTTGATCCTATTATTCGTGCCGCCCTTCGCTACCGCGTGCTCGTGGTCATGCTCGCCCTCGCGGCAATGGGCTATGGCACTTTCCTCGCGACACAGATGCCGATCGATGTCCTCCCCGACCTCGACCGACCTCGCGTCGCGCTCATGACCGAGTGCCCCGGCCTGGCCTCCGAGGAAGTGGAAGCGCTCGTGACGACGCCGATCGAGTCGGCGATGCTTGGCTCCAACGGCGTGACCATGGTGCGAAGCCAATCCGTCGCCGGGCTCAGCATTGTCTTCGTCGAATTCGACTGGGCGATCGAACTTCGCACCGCCCGGCAGACGGTGCAGGAACGCCTTGCCACCGTCATGGGCTCACTGCCCCCGGGCATCGAAGTGCACATGACGCCGCCGGGCTCCGTGCTCGGCCAGATTCTGCAGGTCGGCATTGTCTCGACAACAGGCGCCACGAACCCGATGGAGCTTGGCACCATCGCGATGTGGGACGTTCGCCCACGATTGCTGCGAATCCCGGGCGTCGCGGAAGTCTTCGTCGCGGGTGGTGATCGCAAGCAGTACCAGGTGTTGCTGAATCCGGACGCGATGCGTGAGTTCAACGTCAGCGTGAAGCATGTGGAAGAGGCCCTCCGCGCGAGCAATCTGAACGCCACCGGCGGCCTGGACATCCGCGGCGATGCCGAGCGGCCCATCCGCATTCTCGCTCGGCTTGGGCCTGATCCGAAGAAGGTCATCGCGGATCTCAATCGCATTCCCGTTCGCACCACGCCCCAGCGTGTGATCCTTCTCGAAGGCGTCGGCCGGGTCGTCGAAGGCCCTGCGGTCAAGCGTGGCGACGCCAGCGTGAATGGGGTGCCGGGCATCGTGCTCACCGTGATGAAGCAGCCCCATGCGGACACGCGTGCCGTCACAGATGCGGTCTTCGCTGCCATCCGCGATCTCGAGCCCTCGCTGCCGAAGGACCTCTCGGTGAACTACGAGCTGTTCCGCATGAAGAACTTCATTGATCGCGGCATCTCGAACATTGGAGAAGCCCTGATTCTGGGGGCCGGGCTGGTGCTCGTCGTGCTGACGCTCTTCTTGATGAATGTCCGCACCACGTTCATCAGCCTCACCGCGATCCCGATTTCGCTGGCGATCACCGTCATCGTCTTCCGGGCCATCGGCAAGGTGACAGGTGTCGAACTCTCCATCAACGTCATGACTCTCGGCGGCATCGCCGTCGCCATGGGCGAACTCGTCGACGACGCCATCGTGGATGTTGAGAACATCTTCCGTCGACTCCGCGAGAACGCCTCTTCCGCCATGGCGCAATCACCGCTGCGAGTCGTTTACGAAGCGAGCCGCGAAGTTCGTGGAGCCATTGTCTTCGGGACGTTCGTCGTCATCCTCGTCTTCTTGCCGCTCTTCGCGCTGGACGGCATCGAAGGCCGGCTCTTCGCGCCGCTGGGCCTGGCGTACATCGTTTCCATCTTCGCCTCGCTGGTCGTGTCGCTCACCGTCACGCCGGTGCTGTCGTCGTACCTCCTGGCGAACTCGCGTGCGATCCATCGCACGGGCGATGGCCCTCTCCTGGGCCTCCTCAAAACGCTGGCGAAGCCCCTGGTCCGGTTCAGCATGAAGCGAGCCGGGACGCTGCTTCTGCTCACCTGGCTGGCGGCGGGGGCCGCGGTCTGGCTGGCCTCCAGGCTCGGAGCGGACTTTCTTCCTCCGTTCGACGAGGGAAGCGTGCAGTTGAACGTCTCGATCCCCGTCGGCTCCTCGCTCGAAGCCTCCAACTCGACGGCAGCAATCGTGGATCGCAAGCTTGGCTCGCTTCGCAAGACGGAAGCAAATCCAACAGGCCTGATCCTGAACTTCAGCCGCAAGACCGGCAGGGCCGAACGCGATGAGCACACCGAGCCGGTGAACCGCAGCGAGTACATCCTCAGCGTGAACCCTGACAGCGGCCTGAGCCGGGAAGAGATTTTGAAGCGACTCCTCACCGATCTTCGCGAGACGCTGCCGGGCGTCGATTTCGAGGCCGAGCAACCGATCGTGGATATGATCAGTCACTCGATCTCGGGCGTCGCGGCCCAGATCGCGATCAAGATTTACGGAGAGGACATCGAACAACTCCGCCGGGCCGCGGAGCAGGTGAAGAATGCGATCGCCAGCACGCCCGGCCTGGTGCCACCCGTCGTCGAAGCGCAGGAGATGACGGACGAAGTGCACGTCCGCCTCCGCCCCGCGGACCTCGCCTTCCACGGCCTCACGCGCGAGGACGTCGCCGGCACCGTGCAGACCGCCCTTCAAGGGCAGGTGGTCTCGCAAGTCGTCGATGGCCCACGCCGCTTCGATCTCCTCGTGAAGCTCGACGATCCTTACCGCACGGACCTCTCCCGGCTCGGCCAGCTTCGCATCGATCAGCCCGACGGCAAAAGCGCCGTCATGCTCGGCGAGGTCGCCACCATCAGCGACGGCAGCGGCCCGAACACCGTGAACCGCGAGAACGCCCGTCGGCGGATCGTCATCCGCTGCAACGCCCGCAGCCGGGACCTTGCTTCGCTCGTCGGCGAGCTTCGCGAACGTGTCGAGACCCAGGTGAAGCCAACTCTGCCCAAAGGATACTACATCGAATTCAGCGGCCAGTTCGAGAGCCAGCAACGGGCCACCCGGCTTATCGTCGTGCTCGCTCTCATTTCGGTCGTGGGCATGTTCGCGGTGCTGATGGTGCTCTTCCCGTCGCCCCGGATCGTCTTCCAGATCCTCAACGCGCTACCCACCGCGTTCATCGGCGGCGTGCTAGCCCTCGCAATCACGGGGCAGACGCTAACCGTCGCGAGCCTTGTCGGGTTCATCTCGCTGGGCGGCATCGCAGTCCGCAATGGCATTTTGCTCGTCTCGCACTATGTCTACCTGCTGAAGGTGGAAAACGAGGAGTTCTCCCAGGAGATGATCGTTCGCGGCAGCATGGAACGCCTGGCCCCGGTGCTGATGACGGCCCTCACCGCAGGGATTGCCCTGGTGCCCTTGGTGCTTGGCGGCCATCAACCTGGGCGGGAAATTCTCTATCCTGTCGCCACGGTGATCCTCGGCGGCCTGATCACTGCGACGTTCTGTGAGTTCCTGATCCACCCCGGCCTCTTCTGGCGGTTCAGCGGCCGCGACGCCGAGAAGCTGGCGAAAACCCGTCGGCACGACTGGTGATGTCTTTTCCTATGCTCCCCAGGAGATTCCTGATGAAACGCAAGGCGATCGCCGTGATCACACTTTCCGTCTGCCTCGCTGTTCTCACCGGTTGCGGTGACAAGCCGAAGACGCAGCCCAGCGCGTCCACGGCCACGCCGGGCGCGGCCACGCCCAAGCCCGGATCGGAGGAGAAGGACGACCACGACCACGGCGCCGGACCGCACAAGGGCACCATCGGCGAGTTCGGCAGCAAGCACATCGAGTTCGTCGTCAATCACGACACGAAGGAAGCGACCATTTACATCCTCGGCGGCGACGCGGTGAAGCCCTCGCCGATCAAGGCGGAGAAGATCACGCTCACGATCAAGGAGCCAGCCTTCAAGGTGGAGTTGAAGGCCGTGCCGGATAAGGACGACCCTGCCGGGAAAGCCTCGCGATTCGTGGGCAAGGATGACCGCTTCGGTGTGAAGCAAGAGTTCGCGGGCGAGGTGGACGCCCTCGACGACACGAAGCCGTACCATGGCGATTTCGAGGAGAAGGACGAGAAAGCCGCGAAGGAAAAGAAGAAGTAACGCTCGCAGATCCCGATTCCCGATGTGCCGGTCCACGAACCAATTCGCGGGCCTCCGCACGTTTGTTCACCGCGTAGAGTCAAGGTATCAACAACTGTCCGAGCACTGAGCGAGCCGACTCGTCGCACACCTGTTGATTCCAGCGCCGACCCTCCCACCCTCTGGTGGAATCATGTCGAAATCTGGAATCACTTCCTTCTCGAGTTTAACGTCATGACCACACTCGATTTGTGAATCGAGCGGTGACTGGAATCACGTCCGGTCACCGACCAGAAAGCGTCTATGGTTCTGGTTCAGTTGACAGAGATTGAAACGGAAATCCCGACAATTGTGGACTCGCCAGCCCTCAGGCGCGACGCGGCGAGCTCTCAGCGCGAGTTGCCGAACACCAGCGACATCATCTCCGAGCGTGTCGACGGGTTGGTCTTCACGATGCCTCGGACGGCACTGGTGATCGTCATGGCTCCGGGCTTGCGGACGCCGCGGATCGTCATGCAACTGTGGCTCGCTTCGATGATGACGCCGACGCCGCGAGGGGCCAGTTCTTTCATGATGAGATCCGCGAGTTCCTCGGTCATGCGTTCCTGCACCTGCGGCCGTCTTGCAATCGCATCCACCACGCGAGCCAGCTTCGAGAGGCCCACGACCTTGCCGTCCGGCAGGTAGCCGATGTGAGCCTTGCCGATGAATGGCAGCAGGTGATGCTCGCAGCAGGATGCGAACTCGATGTCCTTGACCAGCACCATCTCGTCGTGCTTCTGGGTGAAGGTCTTCTGGAGGAACACCGCGGGATCTGAATGCAGCCCCGCGAAGATCTCGGTATACATCCGGGCCACGCGGTCTGGCGTTTCCAGCAATCCCTCGCGATCAGGATCCTCACCGACGGCAAAAAGGATCTCTCGAACCGCGTTTCGGATCCGCTCGTGATCCACCGGGCAGCCGGCCGCGAGGCGTGCGAGATCCGTCAGGGCAAGGTCGCCATTGATTGCGGAAGTGTTCACGTCGGCTCCGAAGCCTGTTGCGGGTTCAAGTCACGGAGTGCAACCGTCACCGCATTCTACCGAATCCGCACAACCAGCGAGTTGCATCTCGCTTCAGATCCGGGAAGATAACGGCATCGTTCCTGCACATTCGGAGCTTCTCCCATGTTCGATCCCTCCTCGCCGCTGGCTCGCCGAGATCTCCTGGCGTTCTCCGCAGCCGCGGGCTCCGCGTTCCTCGCCGGGCCGGTTGTGTCAGGTGCGGACGTTGCGAAGCCGGCCGCCGGGAAGAAGTACCCTTTCAAAAAGTCGATCAACCTGTGGGCCTTTCCGTACCCGCAGAAGATGTCCCTGGAGCAGTGCCTGCGGCTTGCCAGGGACGCGGGGTTCGACGGCATCGAACTTAACTACGACCTCGACAGCGATCTGTCGCCGAGGAGCGGGCCGAAGGAGTTCGCGGAGATTCGACGGCTCGCGGAGAAGATCGGCATCGCCATCAGCGGCATGTGCTCCTTCCTCTTTTGGCCTTATCCACTGACCAGCCATGATCCCGCGAAGCGCCAGCGAGGCCTGGAACTCGCTGGCAAGATCACCGAGGCGGCCGCGGCGCTCGGCACCGAGAACGTGCTCGTGGTGCCCGGGGCGGTGCACATTCCCTGGCGAACCGACTACGAACCCGTGCCCAACGACCTCTGCGACAAGCGGGCCCGCGAGGCCGTCGGCAAGCTGCTGCCGCTGGCGGAGAAGCTGAAGGTGTGCCTCAACATCGAGAACATCTTCTTCAACGGCTACCTCATGACCCCTGGCGAGATGGCGGACTTCGTCGACTCCTTCAAGAGCGAGCACCTCAAGGTCCACTTCGATACCGGCAACATCATGATGTTCCAGTTTCCCGAGCACTGGATCGCCCAGCTTGGCAAGCGGATCAAGAACGTCCACCTGAAGGAGTTCACCAAGAAGGGCACCGATTACTCGCTGGAATCGTTCCGCCCGCTGCTCGATGGCACGACCAACTGGCCCGCCGTGCTGGAAGCCTTCGACACCACCGGCTACCGCGGGTACCTGACATTTGAGTACTTCCACCCGTACGCCCACTGGCCCGAGGCACTGGTGTATCAGACTGCCGATTCGCTGGACCGGATGCTGGGGTTGAAGTGAGGCTATTGCCAGTCGAGTTTCCGAGACCACTCATTCAAGGCCAGGAAAGCCGCCTGCGGCGAAGCGTTGTCGAGTGCGGTCACAGGTGAACGATCTTCACAACGCTACGCCGCAAGCGGCTGAAAACCGTCAGTTCCCACCCTACACGAAAAGGTGTGCGTTATCCGAGCAACCTTCTTCCCTCCGCGACCACCGCGTGGAAGCGGGTGAGCATCGCCTCGTTCACGGTCGCGCACTGGCTCACGACCTTCTCGGCCCAGTCGAGGTACTCGAGCAAGCGATCCTTGCTCCAGTCCGCGGGCGGGCCATGGGTGAGGTCGCCGCAGTTTGCGGTCTTGTCCGCGATCTTGATCAGCGTGGCCCCCGGTGATAATTCCCTCGCGTGGCTGATCTGCCGCAGCTTTCGCTCCGCCTTGGGCAAGCTCTTGTCGTCGGTCACTTCCTCCACATACTCGCAGACCCTGGTGCCGAACGCAGCGATCAGTTCCTCGCGAGTCGTCTCGGTGTCCTCGATCGTGTCGTGGAGCACCGCGGCGATCAGCACGTCCTCATCGTGAACGCCGCCGACGTTCGCGAGGATGCGGGCCACCGTGATCGGGTGGTTGATGTACGGGGCCTGGTCGCCGCTCTTGCGTCGCTGGTGGCGATGCTTGTACGCGGCGAACTCCAGGGCAAGAAACAGGCGGGCGGCGTTCATGAATGGGCTCCGAAGTGGGTCGATGATCTCAGTTTACGGCATGGCCGTGATGTCGCACCGGTCCTATCTCAACGAGGTTATTCTTCACGCTCTCCCTTTCAGGTCATGTGCCATGCCCGAACGCGTCCTCGTCACCGGCGGCGCCGGCTATCTCGGCAGCGTTCTCTGCGAACATCTGCTTGACGCCGGCTATCAGGTGACGGCCATTGACAACCTCATGTTCGGCCAGGAATCGCTGTTCCACCTTTGTGCCCGCCCGGCCTTCGATTTCATCCGTGGCGATGTGCGTGACGAAGCCCTCATGAAGAAGGCGATCCTCAACGCGGACGTGATCCTGCCGCTGGCCGCCATCGTCGGCGCCCCGGCCTGCGATCGCGACCCCATCCTGACGGACGCCGTGAACGTCGGTGCGATTCGGACCCTGCTGAAATATCGCAGCCCGAAGCAACTGATCGTCTTCCCGGTCACGAACAGCGGTTACGGCACCAAGAGCGGCGACGTCTTCTGCACGGAAGAAACGCCTCTGGAGCCGATCTCGCAGTATGGCCGGACGAAGATGCAAGCCGAGGCCGAGGTGCTCGCCACGCCCAATGCCCTCACCTTCCGCCTCGCCACGGTCTTCGGCCTCTCGCCGAGGCTGCGGATCGACCTGCTCGTGAATCATTTCGTGTACACCGCTGTCAACGACGGGTACATCGTGATCTTCGAGAAGGACTTCAAGCGGAACTTCATCCACATTCGCGACGTTGCGGATGCCTTCCTGCATGCGATCAAGAACCGCGATCGCATGGTGGGCAAGGCGTACAACGCCGGGCTGGACGCTGCCAATATCTCGAAAGCGGAACTCGCGATGAAGATCAAGGAGCATGTGCCGAGGTTCTTCGTACACTTCTCCGAGGTCGGCCAGGATCCGGACAAGCGCAACTACATTGTCTCGAACCAGCGTCTCCGTGAAGCCGGCTTCGAGGCGAAGCGCTCGCTTGACGACGGCATCAAGGAACTCATCAAGGGCTATCGCCTGCTGAGGCGGCCGTACGGGAACGTATAATCGCGGGACAGGTTTCCAGCCTGGCATTCCTTGTTGGTGGAGCCCTCACATGACAGGCCGGAAGCCTGTCGCTGTCGTACGGGAAAGGCCATGAACGCTTTCGCGAACATCACCGCCTTTGTGCTCGCTGGCGGGCTCGGCACTCGCCTTCGCTCGGTCGTTGCTGATCGGCCGAAGGTGCTCGCCGAGGTCGCGGGCCGGCCGTTCCTCCACTTCCTCCTGAATCAGCTAGCCGCCGCCGGCGTGCGGGATGTCGCCCTCGGCACTGGCTACATGGCGGACCTCGTCGAGTCGACACTCGGCTTCACGCACGGGCCGCTGTCGTTGCGATACTCGCCCGAAACGACTCCGCTCGGCACCGGGGGCGCCGTTCGCGCCGCCCTGCCGATGCTGACGTCGTCGACGGTGCTCATGCTTAATGGCGATTCTTACTGCGACGCGGATCTCGGCGAGTTCCACGCCCAGCATCTCCAAAGCGGTGCGAAGGCGTCGATCCTGCTCGCGCACGTCGCGGATTCCAGTCGGTTCGGCTCGGTGAAGACGGACGCGGCTGGTACGGTAACAGAGTTCACCGAGAAGCGAGCGGACGCCGGGCCGGGCTGGATCAACGCGGGGATCTACCTGATCGACCGCAGCCTGATTGAGGCGATTCCGACGAATCAGGCGGTCTCCATCGAGCGCGACGTGTTTCCCCGGTGGATCGGCCACGGCTTGCGAGGCGTCTCGATCGGGCGAGCGCTGCTCGACATCGGCACGCCCGAGTCGCTGGCCAGCTCCGAAGCGTTTTTGCGAGGGAAAGGATTATGCTGAAATGAACCGCGGCTTCGTGGTGCTCGATCGCGACGGCACCATCATTTTTGAACGACACTACCTTTCCAGCCCCGATCAGGTCGAACTTCTTCCCGGCGCCGCCGAGGGAATGAAGCAGCTGATCGACCTTGGCTATTCGCTCGTCATCGTCACGAACCAGTCCGGCCTTGGCCGCGGGTACTTCACGAAGGAAACGCTCGAGGCCGTGCACGCGCGACTTCGCGAACTCCTCGCCGCGAGTGGCGTATCGATTGCAGCGATTTACGTCTGCCCGCACACGCCCGACGACGACTGCGACTGCCGCAAGCCCGGGACGAAACTGATCCGACAGGCAGCGACGGACCTGGGATTCGAGCCATCCGCGTGCGTGATGGTTGGCGACAAGGCCTGCGACATCGACATGGGCAAAGCCGTCGGAGCGCGAACCGTACTCGTTCGCACCGGCTATGGTGCCAGGTCAGAAGCCGCGGGGCTGACGGCAAACCATGTGGTGGATCACCTTCTCCAACTGAGTGAGATTCTGCAATCCGAGTCGCGGGCGCGTTGACGCCGTGAGTGCGAAGGCGTACGCTTCAAGTCCCACCTGTCACAATTCCCTGGAGAGCCCAACATGCTCACGCGTCGCGAAGCCTTGGCGTCCCTTCTCGCCACGGGGGCCATGCCCACCTCATTCGCCCGGGCCAAGGACGGCGATCCCACGCTCATCTTGACGGATGGCAAGAAGCCCAACGATGCCAGGCTGGGGCCGCCCATCACGCTGAACGATTCATACTTCCCGTTCAAGGTACCCGCGACCCTCGAAGAGTGGGCCGCACGGCGAAAGCAGGTTCGCGAACAGGTGCTGGTGGCCAACGGGCTCTGGCCCATGCCCGAGAAGACGCCGCTTAACGCGGTGGTCCATGGTCTGATGGAGCGTGACGGATACACCATCGAGAAGGTTTACTTCGCGAGCATGCCCGGGCACTACGTGACGGGAAATCTCTATCGCCCGAATGAGAAGAGTTCCGGCCGTCGTCCTGGCGTGCTCTTCGCGCACGGCCACTGGGCGAATGGACGTTTCCACGACGCGGGCGAGCGCGCCGCCAAAGCCTCCGTCGATGCGGGCGGCGAAGCGGACCTCGATCGCGGCCGATTCTTCATGCAGGCGATTCCCGTCACACTCGCACGCCACGGCTTCACCGTCTTTCAGTATGACATGATCGGCTACGCTGACAGCACCGCGATCACGCATCGCGAAGGCTTCACGGACGCCCAGGCCGAGCTTCGCTCGCAGAGCTTCATGGGCTTGCAAACCTGGAACAGCATCCGTGCTCTCGATTTCCTGCTCTCGCTGCCCGATGTGGACTCGACCCGCATCGGCATGACCGGCGCCAGTGGCGGCGGCACCCAGACCTTCATCATGGGAGCCATCGATGATCGCCTCACGGCGGCGTTCCCCGCCGTGATGGTCTCCACCGCGATGCAGGGCGGCTGCATCTGCGAGAACTGTTCACTCCTTCGCCTCGGCACCGGCAACGTCGAACTCGCGGGGCTCTTCGCACCCAAGCCGCTGGCGATGTCCGCCGCCAACGACTGGACGAAGGAACTGATGACCAAGGGCTACCCCGAACTTCAGAAGCTCTATGCGCTCCACGGCAAGCCCGAGAATGTGGCCGCCAAAGCCTGGCTGGAATTCACCCACCAGTACAACCAGAAGGCCCGAGAGTTCATGTACGCCTGGTTCGCCAAGCATCTTCAGGGCAAGGACGAACAGCCGAAGGAGACCGCATTCAAGCCCGTCCCTCCGAAGGAACTGAGTGTCTTCGACGAGAAGCACCCACGGCCGAAGGACGAACTCGGCGCGGCCGAGCTTCGGCAGAAGATGACGTTCGCGTCCGACGACCTCCTCGCGAAACTGACGCCAAACTCGCCCGGGCGATTGAAGCCGTTTCAAGAAGTCGTTGGTACAGCACTGAGGGCGATGGTGAATGTTGAGCCAATGACGACGAAAGAATCGGCATCCATCGCGGCCAAGAAAACCGAAGCGATGATTGGTGATATCGACGTCATGAAATCCATAGTCGCCTGGCCCGAGAGGCAGCAGGAAGTGCCAGTGTTAGTGGTGCTGCCGCAGGAGCAGGCGGGCTTGGTGAAACCGAAACGAGCCGTCCTCTGGCTTCACCCGGCGGGGAAGTCCAGCCTGTTTTCGGATGGTAAACCCGTCCCCGCGTTGAAAAAGCTCCTGGACGCTCAGATCGCCGTGGCGGCACCGGACCTTTTCGGTATCGGTGAACTCACACTTCAGAAACCTGCCCGTGTTGATGAGAAGTATGCTGGTTTCACCTATGGATATAACCGATCGTTGTTGGCGAATCGAGTCTTCGATGCCCTCACAGTGATTCAACATGCGACCAAGGATAAAAACGTTCCGCTGGATATTGTCGCCTGGGGGAGCATGGGCCCCATTGCTGTTCTTGTGAAGGCCCTTGCCGGCGATCGGATCTCGAAAACAGCCGCGGATCTCAATGGCTTCCGCTTCGAGGACATTCAGCGCACGGATGACGCCATGATGCTACCCGGAGCATTGAAGTATGGAGGCATGGGCTCCTTCATTGCACTCTGTGCTCCTGGTGATCTTCTCATCCATAACAACAAGCGCACTGGCGTCGGCAAAGCCGCCAAGACGGCTTACGACGCGGCCGGCGCACCGAACAAGCTGGTTATGCACGGGGAGAAGCTCGACGATGCGAAGGTGGTCGAGTGGCTGTTGAGTTAACAATGTGAAGGAAACTCGATTGTGCTACGATAAACGAACAGAGAGGAGGGCGTATCATGGTGAGCGTGTTCACGGGCGGGGATAAGATTGGCACGCTGCAATTGACGCCTCGACTGATCGCAGAATGTTACGAACGGAACTCACCAATCGAGTTCCGTAACGATGCAGGTGAGGTATGAGGATGTACTGGGAGTCTACTTTCAGGTGGATCAGGACTCAATGACCGTTCGAATCATATCCATCGGTCCCGCTCGTCGTCGCTGATTCATATTGAGAGCCCTCGTTTCTTGTGATGAGGCTCCCGTCGATCTTCACGACACTGATATGCCCATCACCTTCCATGTAGGCTCTCTTCACGTCTTGAATATCCTCGATTCCCTCTTCGCGAAGCCAATGCGGCGTACTACGGTTTTTTCAGGGATTTGACCCACTCGCGCATCATCGCGAGGGCTTCCTCGTCCACGCGCGAGGTCGCCAGCGGCGGCATCTGGCCTGGCCCGCGGAGGCCGATGCGATGAACTAGCACACTGCGTTCCGGATGGCCCGGGGCGATGATTTTCGCGTCCGGCAGGTCAAAGGATTGATGCACGGGCTTCTCGTCGAAGACCTTCATCTTGTCCTCGGCCGTGTCGAAGCGCAGGGTGATCTGGGCGTTGCCGCCGCCGGCATCGACGTGGCAGGTGGCGCAGTTGACGTGCATCCAGGCCCGGGCTCGCGCGTCGAGTGTCTCCTTGGGATCGTAGGCGTTCGCGATCTTCTTCATGACGCCGGGCAGGCTGACGACGCGGTCCGCGGTCATCATTCGCTGGTTCAATTGCTGGCCGTTGGCTTTGTCCGCATCGGAGGCCGCCTCCCTGGCGAAAACGGTCCAGTTCACGCCCTTGAGGTACCCGAGGCGATCGAGTGCGTGAATCTGGTTCTCGACGCAGCCGCCGTAGTCCTGGTCGCGATTCATCTGGACTTCGGAGAGGCCGAGCACGTAGTTCGCCGCGCGGGAGTGGCAGACCATACACTCGCCGCGGCTGGGGTAACGCCACATTTGCTTGCGTTCCCCGGTCGCCGTCTTGATCGTGAACTCGCGGTCCAGGCCTTTCGCCTCCACGAGGTTCGCGTCGGTGCCGGCCTCGTTCCAGACGTACGAGTACCCGAACCACTCGCCCTGCTGCTTCGTCATGAAGCGTGTCTCGATCCACTTACGGCTCGAGGGGTCGCCTTCCTTCTGTTCAACGGCGAAGCTCTTGATGAGCACCGTCTTCTCCGGGAAGTTCCAGCTTCGGCCGCCGCGGGTGAAATCGATCTTCTCCCCCGCGGGGATGGCGAGGAAGCGTTCCTTGTGCATGCCGTCGGACCAGAACGGCGAGTTGACCGAGTAAGGCAGGACGCTCGGCTTCACCTTGTGATCCTTGACGGAATCGAAGAGGCCGCTGTCGCTGAGCTTCCGGGGGAAGATGTTCGGCTTGTCGTCCTTGGGCATCGGCACCAGCGTGTAGAAGCCGCCTTCGGCGTCTTTCGCGTGGTCGCAGATGACGAGTTCCCCGGCCCCGTTGAGGGCGAAGCAGGTGAGCTTGTGGGTGGAGATAGCGAGTTCCTTGTGCCATTCGACCTTCGTGCCGTCGTGCTTCATGCCCCAGATACGGCCGGTGGCGTAGTCGCCATAAATGTACGCTCCCTGGAGGCCGGGCAGCTTCGCGCCGTGATAGACGACACCGCCCGTGAGCGAGCGGAACTCGGCGTGGCCGTGCTCGATCTCCGGCGGCGTCACCGGGTCCGGCCCGAGCTTGCGCTGGCTGTAGAACGGATGGCTGCCTTCGGTCACGCTCCAGCCGTAGTTGGCTCCCTTCTTGAGCAAGTGGGCGTACTCCCAGAGATCCTGCCCGTTGCTGCCGACCCAGATGCGGCCGGTCTTTGAATCGCAGGTGATCCGCCAGGGGTTCCGCATGCCGTAGGCCCAGGTTTCTGGGCGGTAGCGGCTGTCGTTGACGAACGGGTTGTCCTTCGGCACCGAGTACATGCGACCCTTGTCCGGGTGGTCGACGTCGAGCCTCAGCACCTTGGCGAGCAGCAGATCGATGCGCTGGCCGGTGACGTTGGTATCCGAGTCCGAGGTGCCGTCGCCGGTGGTGACATACAGCATGCCATCGTGGCCGAAGCAGACGGCGAGGCCGTTGTGGCCGTTGGATTCCCACTCGATGATGGTCTTCGCACTGGCGGGGTCGAAGTCGTACGGCGGAGTCGGCTTCATGGTGTACCGCGTGATGCGATTCATCTTGCCGCTGCCCTTGCCGGGTTCGTCCGTAAGGTTCGGAATCTTGCTGTTCCAGCCGATGTAGACGTAGCCGTTCTCGCGGAACTTCGGGTGGAAGGTGAAGTCCGTCGCCAGTCCGCCATCGGGCGTCTCCAGCACCTTTACCACATCCTTCTCCGCCACGGCGGGGTCATCCTTGAAGCGCCACAGCACCGTGGGCGTCTTGGCCTTGGGCTGGTTGAGCAGCATCATTTGATCCGTGCCGGGAACGTGAGCTATGGCGACAGGTGCATCAGGCCGGTAGTTCGGGTAGATGCGCTCCGTGCGATACAGCGGCGGCTCGGGCCAACCGACGACAGTGGAGGTGGTCAGCGGGACGCGCTCCATCAGCACCGGCGTCGTCGCGGTCTTCGAGCCGACGAACTTGAGCGTTGCGTAGTCCTCGTACTGGTGGAAGTGGGCACCGACCTTCGGCACCTTCACGGGCGCCACGCACGAGAGTTCCGGCTTCGGCCAGTCCTTGTGATAGTCGTAGCGGCAGAGGTTCATCGCCCACGTCTCGCCGAGGTCGGGCCGGCCGCCAGTGCGTAGGAAGTCCGTCCAGGGAATGCGGCCCTCCACGCTCCAGCCCTGGTCAACATCGTCTCGCTTGTTCAGGGTGCCGACAAGTTTCCGCTTCGCGTCGATGTGAAAGGTGCCGAGCTTCTTTTGGGCCGTGACCGTCTCGAAGTTTCGCTTCGGGAAGAAGGCATCGAAGACGGTGCCCGCGGCGTTGACCTGGAATTCGTAGTAACCATTCTTGTCTTCGGCAGGCTTGAAGAAGAGTTCAAAGACGTCGTTGTCCCAGGTCTGACCATCGTGCTCGGTGACATCCGCGAAGAGATCCGTATCCTCCATCTCCGCGAAGAAATAGAGGAACTCGCGATCCCAGAGGAGCTTGGCCTTGGTGGAGGTGCGAGCCATCCGGCCACCGGTTTTGAGCCAGGGGACGTGGAAGGCGTCGATTGTCTGGGCGTTCTTCCACGCGGATTCGTCAGCAACGCCATCGAGCAGAATCGCCCCTTCCGCCCAGCGGCATTCGAACGCGGTCGGCGGGGCGTCTTTGTAAGGTGCGGGAATCGGGTGCGGGTCTGCCGCGGAAAGAATCCCGGTGAGCAAGAGAGCCATCGTGAGGGACTTCGAGATTCGCATAAGTTGCCTGGAGTGCGGAAGGGATAACATGGTAAGTAGAATCATTGAAGCACTCTCGCCCTCAAGATGCAACGGAGATCTGGCCCTGGCAGGATTTAGCACACTCGCCTGATCGAGGAATCGATCAGGCGAGCGGGGCGCCACATAAGATTCCATCGTAATGTCTTGTCTGTTCTTGCCAAGAATGATGGCTGGGCTTCGCCGCAAACGGCTGAGAACCTGTAAGCTAAGTTCGAGCCCTGGAGCGACTCGGAATGACAGCTAATACTTTTGCGAATGCCTTCAACCGCGACCTCCTCGATGACGCCTACCTGCGTTGGCGTGACAACCCCGAGGCCGTCGACCCCACCATGCGGGCGTTCTTCGCTGGCATGGAGTTCGGCGGGAACGGTCATGCCTCCAACGGAGTGCATGCTCCCACGGCTTCGGAGGACGTTCTTCGCCAGACGGGTGTCGTCCGCCTGGTCAACGCTTATCGCGAGCTCGGCCACCTAGAAGCCCACCTCGATCCCCTCTCCGCCACCATTCCGCCGCCGCATCCGATGCTCACGCTGGACCGCTTCGGTCTCTCGGATGCGGACCTCGACGCGAATGTTGACGTCTCGATGGTTTACGGCCTCAACGGGCTCGGGCGATTCCGCGATCTCGTCGACCGCCTCCGCAAAACCTACTGCGGCACCATCGGTGTCGAGTATATGTCCCTCACGGATGTGGCCGCACGCACCTGGCTCGCCGAGAGGATGGAGGGCCGCCGCAATCGCCCGCAGCTTCCCCTGCGGCAGAAGTATCGCGTGCTCATCACGCTCCATCAGGCCGTCATGTTCGAGGAATTCCTCCAGAAAAAATACCAGAGCCAAAAGCGATTCTCCCTCGAGGGCAGCGAGACGCTCATCCCGATTCTCGATGCCCTGGTCAACAAATCGCCCTCGCTGGGCATCCGTGAACTCGTTCTGGGCATGGCCCACCGCGGCCGCCTGAACGTGCTCGTCAACATCATTGGCAAGTCGTTCGAGGAGGTCTTCAACGAGTTCGAGGATCAGTACACTCCGGACCTCCCCGGCGGCGATGGCGATGTGAAGTATCACCTCGGCTTCTCCGCGGACGTGGTGAATACGTATGGCAAGGTCCACGTTTCGCTCGCACCGAACCCGAGCCATCTGGAGATCATCAATCCGATCGTCGTGGGCCGGGTGCGTGCGAAGCAACGCCTGCACCGCGACCACGATCGCATGACGGGCGTGCCGATCCTCATCCACGGCGACGCCGCAATCGCCGGCCAGGGCGTGGTGATGGAAACGCTCAACCTCGCGAAGCTCGCAGGGTACGACGTCGGTGGCACGGTCCACATCGTCGTCAACAATCAGATCGGCTTCACCACCAATCCCTGGGATGCCCGCAGTTCGCGGTACTGTACGGACATCGCCAAGATGATCGACGCGCCCGTCTTCCATGTGAACGGGGACGATCCGGAGTCCGCGGTCTACGTGGCGGAACTGGCCCTCGAGTTCCGCCAGCAGTTCAAGCGGGATGTCTTCATCGATCTCGTCTGCTTCCGCAAGCATGGGCACAACGAGCAGGACGAGCCGAGCTACACGCAGCCGCTGATGTACGAGACGATCCGCAGCCGCGAGAACGTGACGAAGATCTACGCGAAACAACTGGCGGACAAGCCCTTCGGCCGCGGCCTGGACGAAGGCGTTTCCCGGGCGATCGACGCGGACTTCCAGAATCAACTCGAGGAAGTGGTGAAGACCTCCGAGGCTCTCACCGCGGAGTATCAGCAGAAGATGGACACGGCCCTGGAAGCGGTGCGCGGGGCCGTGAAGGCCGGGCAGGCCAAAAAGAAGGGCATGGAGGGCTTCGCCGGCCGCTGGCAGGGCTTCGCGAGGAAGTATTCGCACGAGCCGGTCGAAACGGGCGTGAAGCTCGAGATGTTGCAACACCTGGCACGCGTGATGACCGAAGCCCCCGAGGACTTCACGATTCACCCGAAGTTGAAGTCCCTGCTGGAAACTCGGCGGAAGAGTGTGATCGATGCGGACAGCCCCGGCATCGACTGGGGCACTGGCGAGATGCTCGCGTTCGGCTCCCTGGCGGCCGAGGGCACCCCCGTTCGGCTCAGCGGGCAGGATGTGCGCCGAGCCACCTTCAGCCAGCGGCATTCGGTGTTCGTCGACATCAAAACCAACGAGAACTACTATCCGCTACAGCACGTGAAGGTGGGACAGGCGCCGTTCGAGGCCTATGACAGTGCCCTCTCCGAGGTCGCCGTCATGGGCTTCGAGTACGGTTACTCGATCGACGATCCCAGCTCGCTCGTGCTCTGGGAAGCGCAGTTCGGCGACTTCGCCAATGGTGCCCAGGTGGTGATCGACCAGTTCCTGGCGTCCAGCGAATCCAAGTGGAATCGCGTCAGCGGCCTCGTGCTATTACTGCCGCACGGCTACGAGGGGCAGGGGCCCGAGCACTCGTCCGCGAGGCTCGAGCGATTCCTGCAACTGTGTGCCGAGGACAACATGCAGGTGGTCTATCCGTCGTCGTCGGCTCAGCACTTCCACCTGCTGCGGCGGCAGATGAAGCGGAGCGTCCGCAAGCCGCTGATCGTGATGACGCCCAAGAGCATGCTGCGGAACAAGGCCGCGTTCTCGCCGGTGAGCGACTACGCGGCCGGGCGCTTCCGCGAAGTGATCGACGACGCTGGGGCCAATCCTGACCAGGTGACGCGCGTGGTGTTGTGCTCCGGAAAGGTCTACCACGACCTCGCCGCGGAGAGGGCAAAACTTGCGACAGGTGCTGTTGCGGTGGCCCGGCTCGAGCAGTTCTATCCCTGGCCCGAGGAGCAGTTGAAGGCCGTCCTGGGCCGCTACCGTAGGGCTCGCGAGTGGGTGTGGTGCCAGGAAGAGAGCCACAACAACGGCGGCTGGTTCTTCGTGGAGCCTCGCCTGCGGAAGATGGGCTTCCCCTTTGAATTCGTGGGCCGCGACCCCAGCGCGAGCCCGGCGACGGGGTCGCACCACATTCACGCGCTGGAGCAGCGCGAGTTGGTGCAGGCCGCCTTCGCGACAGAGCTTCCGTTCTACGTCACCGGCTGGCGGACACGAACGAATTTGCCGGTGGGTTCGTGAATCCCGAGGATCTTGCATGGCCACTGTCCAAGTCACCGTTCCGCGCTTCGGCGAGTCGCTCACCGAGGGCCGGCTCTCGCGCTGGTTGAAGGCGGACGGCGCGATCGTCAAGGAAGATGATGCCCTCTTCGAACTCGAGACGGACAAGGCGACGCCCGAGGTGCCCGCACCGACTGCGGGGAAGCTCAAGATCCTGGTGAAGGAAGGGACCACGGTCGCAGTCGATTCCGTCGTCGCGGAGATCGACACCTCGGTGACGGCCAGCAACCAGGCAGGCGGGGGGCGCCCGTCCCCCGCGCCTGCGACACCCCAGGCCGCTGCGGTTGAATCGAAGACGCAGGCCTCGCCCTCCGCGGGTTCACGCCCCCCGCTCGCCAGCGCCACGAATCCCCCGCCAGGGCCCGCTGCCTCGCGATTGCTGGCCGAATCGAACCTGTCGCCGTCGCAAGTACCCGGCTCCGGGCCCGCGGGGCGGATCACCAAGGGCGATGTGCTCACCGCGATCGAAGCGCAGGCCGCGAAGCCGGAACCCACGAAGAATGGCCCCCCTGCACCTGTCGCCACGGCCCGCGGCACCGAACGCAAGCCGATGACCACGATCCGCAAGCGGATCGCCGAACGGCTCCTCGAATCGCAAAACACCACGGCCACCCTCACCACCTTCAACGAAGCCGACCTCACCGCGGTGACGGAGCTTCGCGCCAAGTACAACGAACGCTTCGAGAAGAAGCACGGCGTGAAGCTGGGCTTCATGTCCATCTTCGTGAAGGCCGCCGTCAACGCTCTCAAGGCCTTCCCACTCGTGAACGCCAGGATCGAAGGTAACGACCTTGTTTTCCAGCACTTCTACGACATCGGCGTCGCCGTCAGCACCGAGAAGGGCCTGATGGTGCCGATCCTCCGCAATGCGGATGCGATGGGCTTTGCGGACATCGAGAAGGCCATCGGCGACGTCGCCAAGCGAGCCCGCGACGGCAAGATCAGCATCGCGGACATGGAAGGCGGCACCTTCACCATCACCAACGGCGGCATCTTCGGTAGCATGCTCAGCACGCCGATCCTCAACCCGCCGCAAGCCGCGATCCTGGGGATGCATACGATCCAGAAGCGGGCCGTGGTGGTGGACGACGAGATCGTGATCCGCCCGATGATGTACCTCGCACTGAGCTACGACCACCGCCAGATCGACGGCCGCGAGGCCGTGCAGTTCCTGGTACGAATCAAGGAATGCGTCGAGAACCCCGAGCGGATGTTGTTCGAGATTTAATCGGTATCGTTTAACCGCGACGCGGCTAAACGATTGAAGGAACTCTCATGTCTGAACAGTACGATCTCATCGTCATCGGCGCCGGCCCCGGCGGATACTCCGCAGCGATCCGCGCAGCCCAGCTCAAGATGAAGGTCGCCTGCATCGAATCGCGGCCCAACAAGGCCCTCGGCGGCACCTGCCTCAACGTCGGCTGCATTCCCTCGAAGGCCCTTCTCGATTCCAGCGAACTCTACGAAGTCGCCCAGCACAAGCTCAAGAAGCACGGCATCACCGTCCGCGGCGTCGACCTCGACCTCAAGCAGATGCTCGCCCGCAAGGACAAGGTCGTCTCCGAACTCACCGGCGGCATCGCCTACCTGCTCAAGAAGTACGGCGTCACCCCCAAGTATGGCACCGGCAAGCTCCTCGGCAATCAGCAGGTTGAAGTCACCGCGGCTGACGGCACCAAGGAAACGCTCGCCGCGAAGCACATCCTGCTCGCCACCGGTAGCGAAAGCGTCGAGCTTCCGTTCCTCAAGTTCGATGGCCAGTTCATCGTTGGTTCCACCGAGGCGCTCAACTTCAACCCGGTGCCGAAGCATCTCATCGTCGTCGGCGGCGGATACATCGGCCTCGAGCTCGGCAGCGTCTGGAAGCGACTCGGCGCCAAGGTCACCGTCGTCGAGTTCCTGCCGCGAATCCTGCCCATCTCCGATGGCGAGGTTGCGGCGGAAGTCCAGAAGCTGCTGACGAAGCAGGGCATCGAGTTCCACCTGGAAACGAAGGTCACTGGCGCGAAGGTCACTGGCAAGACCGTGAAGGTGACCGCGGCGGGCAAGGACGGCAAGGAGCTGACCTTCGAGGGCGACCGCGTGCTCGTCGCCGTGGGGCGAAAGCCCTTTACCACGGGCCTCGGCCTCGAACAGGCCGGGGTGAACTTCAACGCCAAGACCGGGCAGATCGCGATCAATGAACACTTCCACACCAGCGTGCCCGGCGTCTTCGCGATCGGCGACCTCGTCGCCGGGCCGATGCTGGCCCACAAGGCGAGTGAGGAAGGAATCGTTTTCGCCGAGCAGCTTGGCGGCATGAAGCCTCACCTCAATTACGACGCGATCCCGAGCGTGATCTATATCTGGCCCGAGGTCGCGAGCGTCGGCCCCACGGAAGAGCAGATCAAGGCGACGGGCAAGGAGTATCGCGTGGGCCGGTTCAAGTTCGCCGCCAGCGGCCGGGCGAAGACGATGGACGAGAGCGACGGCTTCGTGAAAGTGATCGCGGATGCGAAGACGGATCGCCTGCTCGCAGTGCATATCCTCGGCCCCCGCGCCTCCGACCTGATCGCCGAGTGCGTGACCGTGATGGAGTATCACGGCAGTGCGGAGGACATCGCCCGCTGCACGCACAGCCACCCCACGCTGAGCGAAGCCGTGGGCGAAGCCGCTCGCGCCGCCTGGGCGGGGATGCCGATCAATTCGTGAGGTTTCGTCGTGCCTCAGTCGTTGCTTCAACGATGCCGTCCACACTCGGTCCAGGAATTCCGCGTCGCTGTGATTCAACGGTACATGGATGCCGAGCTTTTACAGCAGTGCGGACGTCGAACAGGTGCAATCTATCTCTGGGGTTACTGCATCGAAATGCTTTTGAAAGCCGAAGTCTTCGCGACACTTGGTGACGAATCGAGCTTCATCAGCATCAAGGACCTGCAAGCTGCCTCGGCACTGAGTACCGATTTTGGGCATGCCTTGGAAGGGCAGCTTGCACAACGTTGCAGCCTGGGGAATGCTGCTGATTCGCCTCCGAACCGCCTTGGCGAGAACAGCCGAGGTGAATCCTCGGTTGTCCAGTGATATCATCTCTCACTCTCAGCGAGTCGCTCGGTTATGGCGTGAGTCGCTGAGGTATCATAAAAATATCGCTTACGTCTATGAGGTGAATCAGATGCGGCTTCAGGTCGACTGGTTCCTGGAAAATCTCCGCAAGCTTCGAGGTGCGATATGCCAGTGAAACGCCGCAACATCGGTCCTGCAGACCCCAGCGATCATCGCGGGCTTGTGGATGAACTGGCAGGTGAGTTGGCGTCGCCCCACCCCTTCGGTCAGCCAATGATCGATGAGGATGTGTTCACTCGCACCGGCTTACTTGGCGTCACCGTGATCTGGGACCGCTGGCAGGGAATTGCCGACAATCAGCGGACGGGGATTATCTTGGCGGCCTACGAAACATCGCGTGGAATCGAGGAGAAGAATCGCATTTCATTTGCCGTCGGGAATACCGTGGATGAGGCCATTGAAGCGGGCCGTCTGCCGATTCTTCTCGTTCCACACTTGCGAAAGTCCGATCGGATGACTCTCGCTCAACTGCGAGCGGCGATGAAGCAGGTAGGCGGTGCCTACAAAGAAGACGGAGACTTCCCCGCCGTGCTCTATTTTCCCTCGCAGGAGGATGCCGAGGCAGGCATCCAAAAACTGATCGAGGTTCTGCCAGAGTCGACGGAAATCTGGGGAATCGCCTCGGAGTCCGCGCGGCCTTCTTGGGCCAACTGATTGTCACAGTCCCTCGCCCACGCTCGCGGAGGCTTGTAAGCTCTTGACTTCCTCGACTCGGTCGAAGTCGAGCATGATCTCCTCGGGCAGCTTCGCGGTCACTCGCACGGTAAAAGTGCTTCCTCGGCCGAATTCGCTTTGAAGGGTGACGTCGCCGCCGAGAAGCTTGGCGAGTTCGCGCACAATCGACAGGCCCAGGCCGGTGCCGCCCTGCTCGCGGGTGAGGGGATTCGCCGCCTGGCGGAACTTGTCGAAGACGAGTTCCTGCTCCTCCGGGGCGATGCCAACTCCTGTATCGGCGACGCCAAGAACGAGATCCTCGCCATCGAGCGCCGCTCTCAGGATCACGCGCCCGCCTTCGGGGGTGAACTTCACCGCGTTCGAGAGCAAGTTCGCCAGGATCTGGTGCAGCTTTCCCGCATCCTGAACCGCTTTGAGTGTGGCAGGTTCCACGATCACCTTGAGATCAATGTTCTTCTTCTCGGCCGACTGACGCATGAGCCCCGCAGCACCCTCGCAAAGGGCTGTCAGCTGGATCGGCTCCACGTGCAATCGCATCTTCCCGGCTTCGAGCTTGGCGAGTTCGAGAATGTCGTTGATTAGCGCAAGCAGATTGCGGCCGCCCGTCATGATGTTCCCGGCGTAACGATGCTGCTTCTCCAAGAGATTATCCGCCGAGAGAAGCACCTCGCTGAAGCCGATGATGCTATTCAGTGGTGTACGCAACTCATGGCTCATGGTGGCGAGAAAGTCGCTCTTCAGGCGATTCGATTCATACAAAGCCATGTTCACACGGGCCAATTCATCCACCTTGCGATCCAGGTCGGAGATGAGTTTGCGATTCCGCTCTTGCATGGACGTGAGGTTTCTCAACATCCGGTTGAAGGTATGTGAGAGATCCTCAAACTCGTCACCCGTTTGAATCTCACTGCGAATGTTGAGCTCGCCCGAAGCAATCGCTTCGGAGACGGCCTTGAGATGTTTGACAGGCTTCACAATCACATAGCGAATGATGAGATAACTTCCCGCAATGATGAGCAGCGAAGTGCCAATCGCGAAGGAGATGAGATACGCTCGGTTGCGGTGGAAGCCTTCCTCGATCGATTCCGTCGGCAGCCGCACGCGAACCACCGCCATCAGCGAATCGGGGGCCAGCGTCGCGTAGGCCTTCTCCTTGCCCACCTTTGCCGGGTCGGTGTGGCAGCTAATGCAGGATTGACCGGCTCGGATCGTGCCGTAGTAGTAGAAGGCTTTTTCCTTGGGATTCTGCCTCGTTTCTTCGTTGAGGTCGGGCGTGTTCATCAGCTTCTGCATCGCGGGCATGTCTTCCGGTGCGGGCTGATTTTCCGGGGTCGCGGCATTCAGCTTGAGCAGGCGAAAGTTGTAATCCTTCAACGACGCGGGCCAGTGGCTCTCCGTGAGCTTCTGGAAGTCCTTGAGCGCTTGCAGTTGCTCGCCCTTGACATGCAGTTCCGCCACGATCGGAGATAGGAGAGCACGACCCGTCGTTTCGAGTTGTTCATAAGCGAGGCCTTCGGTCTGGTGCGCATAGATGTAGAAGCTGCCCGCCATGAGCAGGAGCACGCCAGCGCCCAGCAGCCAGCGGCATTTCCGCTCCAGGCTTGTCTCACCAAGCAGACGCTTGAAGGCACGGTATGACATGAGGCAAGGTTACCACGAAGATTGAATGATCATAGCATGACGCATCATGATCTCTATCGATATCCTTCACGAGAGTCCCGTTAACAATCCTATTCCCGAGGGCTTCGTTTCACGATGCGTGATGTCGACTTCGCTCCGCGTCCATTCATTCTCTGGCAGTCGGGGCAGAAGTGCGAGGATCGGCCCGCGATCACGAGTCGAGAGATCGCGCTGCCACAGGTCTTGCAGGGCTCGCCAGTGCGTCCGTAAACACGGAACTCCTCCTGAAAGCCACCGCGAAGGCCCGAGCCGCCGATATAGTCGCGAATGGTCGAGCCGCGGTGCTCGATTGCATGGGCAATCACCTCCAGAATCGCATCGCGGAGTCGGTCGACCTCGGCGGGCGTGAGGCGAACGCCGCGGCGGCCCGGGTGCAGTCCCGCGCGGGAGCAGGCTTCGTCCGCGTAGATATTTCCCACACCTGCGACCACACGCTGATCGAGCAGGATGGCCTTGAGTGACCGATTCGCTTTGTGAACAGCGGTTCGAAAATACCCGGGATCAAGCTGGAATGGCTCCGGTCCGAGCTTTGCCTTCGTGAAGAATTCCTGAAGCGTTTCTTCATCCGCCAGCAGCCGAGCGGAGCCGAATCGGCGGACATCCCGGAATCGAAGCTCCGACTCATCGTCGAGTGCAAAGATGAGATGGAGGTGATCCGGCTGCGGTTCCGTGGCCGGCATGGCGGTGAGTTGTCCCGTCATTCCCAGGTGAACCAGGAGCCGTGATCCGCTGTCGAGTTCCACGATGATCCACTTCCCCCGACGGCGGATCGCCAAGAAGCGATGGCCGAGAAGCTGATCGTTCCAGGCGTCATTCCAGGGTGTCCGGAGCTGGCGGGGTCCGGTCGTGATATTCCGGATCACCCGACCTACGACCCGTGGGCGTAGGTCGCGAACGACGGTCTCCACCTCCGGCAGTTCCGGCATGTCCAGTCCCGATCAAGGGGGCAGCACTTCGTGATATTGTAACCCCTGGCCGAGGCTTGCATCAGGGGAAACAGACGTGCGGAACAGTTCGATTCGCCCGCAAGCGGACGTCCGCGCGGCTCGAAGCGGGTTGACAGCGTGACGGGACTCTTTGCGATTTACTTCTTCTTTCCCATGGTTTCCGGGTCGAAGTCCGCATCCGTGAGGCCCGCGGGGATGCGGAACTGGTCGAAGCGATAATACTCGACTTCGCGGCCGCCATCGATGGTGACGACGAGGACCGGCATTCCGTACGAGATGGAATCGGTGCGTGTATCGAAGTACCAGTGTCGCTTGCCGCCACGAGGCATGAGCGTTTCCTCGCCGGGGGCCACCGTCTGGTCGACACGTTCGAGCGTGAACCCCGGCATGTCCTTGCGTTCCTCGGCTCCTGCGAACACGAGCGAGTCAGGCCTGGCACGGCCGGCCTGGACCTTGTCGAGAATGGCCTGAAATCGGCCCAGCGAGTTGCCGAATCCCGCCTCCCGGATACTGTGCCGGCTCTTCTCCATCACGGCGCGATTGTCCGGCGACATTGACGGCGCCCGGCTGCCCGCCTTCAGGAAAAAACTATCCCCGGCCCCCACGATGATGTGCATCTTGTCCCCGTGCTGTGACGGGTTGTAAAGAACTTCGCGGCCCTTGCCGTTCTCCCCCGTGATCTTCATCGCGAGTGCGAAAGGCTCGCGGCGGACGCGGTAAAGCATCTCTTCCCGCGGCATCTCCTTGCTGCCCAGGATCTCCTGCCGCGTCAGGCGAGCTTCGTAGGTCGACATCGATTTCCAGCGCTCCAAGCCCGTGGCGGCGAGACTCTGAACCTTGTCGAGGTGCTTGGAGGCTCCGCCCACGCCGGCGGCGGGAACGACATCACGGCTCTTCGCGAAGGGCGAAGGCAATTCCGATGGCGATGGCTCGGGTCGCACGTCCTTGTCAAGCTTGCCAGGCTGGCCCGTGAGTGCGACGCTTCGAGGCAAGCCCGGCGGTGCGGAAACCGGAGGCAGTGCACTGGAAGCTATAACCCCATCACGATCGCCAGGCGCACTCGGCGGCTGGACGACATAATTCTTCGGCATCGGCTCGCGCGGCAGCGGTGGAACGAGGCTCACCTCCGTGGGCTCCGCCGACGTCGTAGGTTTCGTGCTCGCCGTCGAACTGGCGGGCATCGTCAGTGGGGAACGACTCGCCATGCCCGTGGGCGATTCCGGGCGTGGAGCGTAAGGCGAAGGCATCCGGGCCTGCGGCGGGGAAACTCGCGACTGGTAGCGGGTGCAGCCGACCAGCGACACGACCAAGCACAGCAGAAGAAATCGTCGGCGCATGGGAAGCATCCGTGCGGAAACAAGGCCGGTCCTCCGACCGGACGTGGAACCATACCCAGCCCTGGCAAACGGGGCAAGAGCGGCTTGCACTACGGCAGAACGCGAACGTTCGGGAGCCCGCGCGACACAATCGAGGTGAAGATCACTTCTTCAGCGACTTCAGATGGGCATCTGCCACGTCCCACATGTAGTCGGGCACGCGGTACTTCTCCACGGCCGCTGTGAGATGCTCCTTCATTTTGGCATCGCTGCCGTCGCCGGCATAGTAAAGGGCCACGTAGAGATTGGCGTAGAAGCGTGCGCTCGTGAGGCGTGATCCCGTCAGCCCGTTCTTCTCGGCAGCGTCGATCACGTCCTGCGGTTTCTGCTTGCCGGCGAAGAGTTCCAGCACCTGGGCCATCGGCACGCGGGCGTCCTTCGTCACCGGGATCAAATCCTTCATGGCCTTCTCTTTGCCGTTCGCCTTCACATTGCAGAGGTAATGCCAGGCGGAGTTCTCCACATCCTCGGGGTTCACCGTGCGATGGATGTCGAACTGCTTCACCCCGTCCGCATAACGGCCCGCATAATAAAGAGCGATCCCGCGGCGCCAGTGCTCCGGCTCGAACTTCGGATTGGTCTTCAGGAAGACGTCGAAGTCCTTGATCGACTCCGCGAACTGCCCGGATTTCAGCTTCGCGTCGCCACGCCGGTCATACGCTTTTTCGAAGGACGGATCACGACGAATCGCCTCGTCGAACGCCGTGATCGCCTTGTCCTGCTCGCGCTGCCCCATGTGAATCATGCCGGCGACATACGGACCCAGCGGGCTCTTTGGATCCGCTTTCGTCGCCTGCTCGGCGAGTTCGAGAGCGTCCTTCAACTTGCCAGCATTCGCTGCCGCGATGGCCTTGTCGGCCAGGTCCTTGGCGTCTTCCGCCCAGGCGTTTCCGAGCATCCCGGCCGTGAAGAGAGTCGCAGCCATCAGCGTTCGCATCGAGTGTCCTCCTGAAGAAGCGGTGGCGATGATCCTAACGCAGCATGGTGGGCGACGGGAAGGGGGCCGACGTATAAATCCTCGGATTGCTGCACTCCAACCCGAGGCTCACGATGGACGATCGCGAAAAGGCCAAGAAGCTTCTCCTCCCGGGATTCGCCATCGCCGGGCTCGTGATCGGTGGCTTCGCGCTGCTCCTGATGTTCAGCAGCAACCCCGACGTCGCGACGTTGAGCGATGCCACTCATCCCGGTGCCGACGACCCTGGCCTCAAGGACATTGGCGATGGCCTCAAGATCCGCGATCTGAAGCTCGGCGAGGGCGATGAGGTCAAGCCCGGCGCCAACGTCACTGTTCACTACACCGGCTGGCTCACCAACGGCGTGACGTTCGACAGCAGCAAGAAGAGTGGCAAGCCGATCAGCTTCCCCCTCAATGGCGTCGTCGAAGGCTGGAAGCGAGGCATCCCCGGCATGAAGCCCGGCGGCATCCGCAAGCTCGTGATTCCTCCCGCCCTGGGATATGGCTCGAGTTCCCAGGGAAAGATTCCCCCGAACTCCACGCTCGTCTTCGAGGTGGAGATGATTGCCTCGAAGTGAGGGTGCTCCTGGGTGCTACCCATCGTGGCCCCGGGAATGAGAGCGATATGAGACCTTTCCCCGTCACACGTCGTGGGGCTGCAGTGCTTTGCGTTTTGTGGTATCAGGGAATCATCACCGCTCCTCGCGAGGTGAGACAACCATGACTCCGTACTCGAGCGAGGCAAGAAGTGATCTGATTCCAGCAATGTCTTTCCCTTTTCCCTCGGGAGGTTCGATCATGCGTTTCCTGGCCTTATTCACGTTCCTCGCGACGATGACCGCTGTGAGCTTCTCCTCGGTCTCCGCCCAACCGCCGCGTGAGGGCGACAAGGATGCGAAGGGTGACAAGGGGGCCCCGCCCCGGCGCGAAGGCGCTCCGAGGATCACGGCGGAAGACATCATCAGCCGCTTCATGGCGCTCGATGCCAACAAGGATGGAAAGATCACCAAGGATGAAGTGACCGAAGAACGCGGCTTGCGACTCTTCGAACGCGCCGATGCCGACAAGGATGGCGTGGTGACGAAGGAAGAACTGACCGCGATGGCGAAGCAGATGGCCGAGGCCGGCGAGGGGCGTCGCCCCGGGGCTCCGGGCGGTGAGGGACGCCCTGGCGCCGGCGGCCCGGGTGGTCGCGGTGGGCCGCCGCAGCCGGGTCAGATCATGCCGATGTTCGTCCAGGAGATGCTGAAGCTGACCGACGAGCAGAAGAAGGAGCTTGCGGACATCCAGAAGGATGTGGAAACCAGGATCAACAAGGTGCTGACGGAAGATCAGAAGAAGCAGCTTCAGGAAATGCGTAGCCGGATGCAGGGTGGTCGGCCTGGTGGCCCTGCAGGCGATCGACCTGGAGCCCGTCCGGAAGGCGGCGAGCGTCCGCCGGTTCAGGAACGCCCCGCTCCGCCCAAGGATTGAGGCGCTGGGTCTTGAAATGAAGTCGCCGTGGAGGAGAGAGACTCTCGTCCACGGCGATGCTGTTTTCCCCACGTCATCCAGGCTTACCAATCACGATCGCTGGGGCCTGCCGTCCGTACACGACGCTGATACTGGGCGGAGCCGAAGCCGAGAATCGGGATGAAAATCGGGCTCAGGAACGCCAGGCCGATGCCGAAGAGTTCGCTCTTACCGAACTTGCGGGCCAGTTCGATCATAATGAGGATCGACGCCACGATGCCCACGAATGGCACGAACAACAGAATGAACCAGAGGATCTCTTTCTTGGCAATCTCACAGGTCAAGACGTACATGTTGTAGAAGGGAATGAGCGCCTTCCACCCCGCCTGACCCGCCTTCTCGAAGATCTTCCAGAAGCCTGCGATGACGAGGAAGATAATTCCAAGGTAGACTACAAGAAAACAGATGAGCGATGATTTATCCACGACACGCGATCCTTTCAGGATTGGACGGTTCCGCGACGGGCCACATGGGTTGATTCGACGTTGAATGGTAATCGAGCGTCATGGGACGTTCCAATCGAAATCTTTCCAGGAAGTGCAAACTTGATCGAAACCGTGCTGGATTGTTCCTTGCACCCCTTAAATCGGTTATTTCCGATAGCGTGCGGGGCCAAGTCCCAGGATGGGATAGAAGACGAAGCCGATGACCGTGAGGCCAAGGCCGTAAGCCTCGGAGCGACCGAATCGCTTGGCGACCTCGATGTTGACGAGGATCACCGCGATGATTTGAACGAGGGGCACCAAGCAGAGAAGGAACCACAGCAGGCTCAATTGAGCCACGTGAATGACGAGAACGTAGACATTGTAGATTGGAACGACTGCGGTCCAACCGGGGCGGCCGGCTTTGCGGAAGACGCCCCACCAGCCAAGCAGGGCGCCGGGAACCGTGATCGCCGCCCACACGAGCAGTAGATAGTCCAACTCGCTCATGACGACGACTTACCTCGACGGCCAAACTGGCGTCCATCGCGAAATCGTATCCGCCTCCGCGATTCGGTTCAATTCCGGCCCACGAAATCTCTGCAATCCGGTGGGTGTCGTGAACGGCATGACCGGTGCCGCCTCCGCCTTCGTATAATCCTGTCATGCGCTGGCCCATTGTTCGACTCATCGCCTTCCGTGAGCTTCGCGATCAAATCCGTGATCGGCGGACACTCTTCCTCATCCTCGGGATGCCGGTACTCATGTACCCGCTTTTCGTGGGCGTGGCCGTCGTCTTCACGAAAGCGATGGAGGGGAAGAAGCTCGTCGTCGGCGTGGCGAACCTGCAAGCCCTGCCGCAAGGCCCGGCCGCGCCGGACTTGGCGGCGCTGGTTGGCACCGCCGCCGTCGTCGGCGCCGATCGCACCCGGCCTTACCCGCCGCTCATTCTTGACGGCGCCTTCGTGCCCGAATTCATCCCGATCGATCCGAATACCCTTGGCGGCAATCTTGTCGTCAAGCCGATCGAGACCGCGGACCAAAAACGGCTCGCCTCCCGCGAGATCGATGCCCTGCTTGTGATCGATCCTGATTTCCAGGCCAAGCTCGATCGAGGCGAAAAGCCCGTGTTGCAAATCCTCGGGCGGGAAGGGGAGGAGAACTCCAAGCTCGCGGTGCAACGCCTGACGGCCGCCCTCCGCAAGTGGCAGGCCCGACTCCGCCAGGTTCACTTTCTTCGCGCCGGGCTGCCATCCGATTTTGATGCCATCATCGAGATCCGGGATCCGCAGTCCGAGAAGTCGTCCGAAAAGAAGATCGCGGACGAGATTCGCGACACGCTCGTGAAGGTGCTCCCCTTCCTGGTGGTGATGTGGATGCTCACCGGCTCCATCTACCCGGCGATCGACATGACCGCCGGCGAGAAGGAACGCGGCACCATGGAGACGCTGCTGATCAGCCCCGCGGCGCGATCCGAGATCGTGGGGGGGAAATTCCTGGCCACCACGATGCTCGGCTTTGGCACGGCCATCTGGAACGTGATGCTGCTGGTGATCGCGGTCGGCGTCGCACAGTACGCCCTGAAATCCCCACTGCTCTATCTGCCGGGATTGGCGATGGGCGTGCTGGCGGCGATCCCCCTGGCGATGCTCTTCGCAGCGCTGTGCCTGTCGCTGGGCGTGTTCGCCAGGAGCACCAAGGAGGGGAACTACTACATGGTGCCGATGTTCTTCCTCGTGCTGCCGTTGGCGTACTACAGCATGGCTCCCGGGATTGAACTGGACGCCAAGACGAGTTGGGTGCCGATGACGAACGCCTTGCTGCTTCAGCAGCGTTTGATGTCCGTACGCCCGGACCCGTTCCCCTGGCAGCACGTCCCCGCGGTGATGATCTCGCTTGCCGGCTGCGTGGCTGCCGCCCTGGGGTTCGCGGTCTACCAGTTCAAGCGAGAGTCCGTGCTCTTCCGCGAAGCGCAGGTGAGTGGGAAAAAGGGTTGGTCGTTATTCGGGCGGAAGGGTTAGCCCCAGCGATTGCCGGCATCACTTGCGATTCTCACGTAGCGGGCTCAGCGCCGTGGCACGAACGACGGCGGTGACTCCCTCCGCGTTCAAATATTGCTCCGAGATAACGTCCGGTATCGGCTTCGCGGCGAGAAGGGCCTCGAGCAGTTTCTCATTGAGTGCATCAAGCTCGGCTCGAAGGGCTGAGAGATCCTTCTCCATCGCGAACGGCCCGGCCTTCTCGGCCGTCCAGCGATCGAAGTCGGCCTGTTGAATCTGCTTCGCCGCCTCGATCTGGGCCGCAAAGAACCAGCGAACCTCGCCACGATCCAGACCCTTGGCGGCTCCTTGTGCACCGACGGCGTCCAGAAGTTCCTTCTCGCGAGTCAGGTCCTCGATCGGCTTCTTCGCGTTCCACTTCCACCGGGCCACGTCGTGCATCAACGAGAGTCGCTCATTCATCAAGCCCAGCAGAGCGGGAATCGTCGTTGAGTCTGCGGGGACCAGCAATTCCTGCGGCGGCTCGACTTCCCGACGGCAACCGGTAGAGCCCGCCAACAGCAGGACACACAGAAGCACTCGAAGTGCGCGTGGGATGCGAATCATTCGGCAGGCCTAACCTTCGACGGGCGGTAACGGAAGTCGCAGTGGCTGGCACCTTCCATGATCGTCTGCGTGCGCTGGAAGTCGATGGCAGGATTGAAGCCTTCGATCATCGCCGCATCGCGGCTGCACGAGAGCAGCGGGCCGAGGTCGCCAAGCCCAAGGCGATGGTACATCTCCGCGTAGCGGCATCGCGTGACGTTGAAGTCCAGGGCGTCGGTATCGTCACGAAGGACATCGAGTTCGAGGGCACCGTCGACTTTCCAGGTTTCGATCGCCTGGCGAAGGTGTGCGAGGTCGCCGCCGCCGAGGGCCTTCGCCGCGGAGCATCCTGCTTGCGTTGCGAGCTTGTGGATCGTCTCGGCCAGAATCTCGCGAGCTCGAACCTCGCCGACCTCCATCGCGAAGGCGCGAACCAGCGGAGCGATCACGTTCGCTTCGATCTCACGCTGTTGCAGGAGGGGAATACTCATTGGGGATGAACCTGATTCTCTGCCATCGCCTCGGTGGATTCGATCTCATCTCCCTTCACGCGGAACATGAGTATGTTGCGGCCATAGCTGCGGACGTCCCACCATTTCCGATCGGGGAGATCGTCCACGGGGAAGCCGTCCTCCGCCTGGATGATGAGCACTGATTCGTTCGGGGCCTTCGCGTACAGCAGGTTGACATGCTTGAGAAACTCGACCCCCTGTTCACCGCTGAGGTCCGGAAACGGCGGGCTCAGAAAGAGATTGACGGGGGCGTTCCCCGCGGGAATCCAGCGCTCGGCCCAGCGATACGCATCCGCACGCAGCACCTGGGCCCGGTCCGCAATCTGGAAGCGGTGCAGGTAGTTCTGGATCACGGCCGCTTGCTTGGCATCCTTCTCGATCAAACGGGCTCCGCTCGCACCGCGGCTGATCGACTCCATGCCCACGACGCCCGTACCCGCGAAGACGTCGTAGAAGACGCGGCCCGGCACGGCGTTGCCAAGGATGCTGAACAGGGCTTCGCGCACCATCTGCGGGGTCGGCCGCAGGCCGGGGTGCACGACGCACGTTACCTTGCGTCCGCGAAGGCTGCCTGCCACGATGCGGACTTCCGTCTTTTCCATCATGAGCGAATCTCGATTCGTGTGATAACTCCGACTTCCGACCTTTCCAGTCATGGCATTCTACAGTCCCCGGAAATGGAAGCGCTCGGAAACCGCGCTTCCCCCATTTACTCAGAAGGCCTTCTCACATTCGCTCGCTCCTATTCATGCTTTTGGTTTCGGCTCGTTTCGGCGGCTTCGGCTTGACAGTGCTGCCGTAGTGGGTAATCTCCGCCGGCTGAACTGACCATTGCTCCCATCGCCCGCGAACTCATGCGGCGGCCTTCGGCGCCCGTGCGCGGTCCCACGGGAGGGGAACCTTGATGTCCTTGTCCCGAACGAAACGCTCTCGTCGACTTCACATCGAGTCGCTTGAAGATCGTAGTCTGCCATCCTCCACGCCCATTCTCACCGAAGCCTACGCGGACCTCGCCACCAAAGGCCTGCCCGGCGGCTGGGTGCAATGGGCCAGCGACGACAGCACCGCATTCCAGATTGATCAACTCGGCGGCCTCGGCGGCGGAGGGGAACTTGCGGCCTCGGCCAGGTCCGGAGTCACCTCGCGAACCTGGAACTCCGACGCCAAGCTCAAGGACGTCGGGGTCAGTGCCGCGATCTACCTGAACTCGCTCGATCCCGCGAGCGTTTTCGTCCGGGCTCGCAACCTCGACACCGCCACGCCGACGTATTACTCCATCGCCGTCACTCGCGGGATGAGCATCGAACTCCAGCGAGTGGTGAACGGCAAGACCACCACGCTCAGCACCAACCGCAGTTCGGAATACCTCAGCGGCCTGTGGGTCGAAGTGAGCCTCCGCGTCGCCGGCAGTCGGCTCAGCGTGCAGGTGCGCTCAACCGATACCGGGCGTTACCTCGACTCCTCCGGCGACTGGGTCAGCCAGCCCGTGAACGCCCTGACGGCCACGGACACTGGCATCGCCAGCGAGGGCCTCATCGGCCTCGGCCGCGGGCCGTACGGCCAGGATCGCCTTCGCTTTGACAGTCTCCGCGTGCATCAGGTTCAGCCTGAAACGAGGGAACTCCTCCAGGCTGAGCGCTTCGATGACGCCGACACCGGCAAGCTGCCTGATGGCTGGTCGATGTGGGCGAACCGTCCTAATGGCACCGTTCAAGTCGGCGACGACCAGACGCTTCAACTGGACGGCCAGGGCAGCACGGCATCGCGAGCCTGGCTTGACCGGGTCTTCCCCGCGAACGTTCAGGTCTCCTCCTCCGTGCTGGCTGACAGCCTCGTGCCCACGACGCTCATCGCCCGCGGTGTGAACCTCAATAGTTCGGTCCCCAGCTACTATGGCCTCACGGTTCGCCGTGGGGTGAACGTGGATCTTGTGAAGTCCATCAACGGAACGCAGACGAGCCTCGGCTCGGTGCGGTCGCGGGACTATGTCAGCGGCCAGTGGTTGCAGGTGTCGCTTGTCGCGAAAGGGAATGAGCTTCGAGCTCAGGTCTTCCGCACCGATACCTCCCAGTATTTGCAGGCGGACGGCACCTGGGGGCTCGAAACCGCGTGGGCGATCGCAAAGACGGACGCCTCGCTCTCGAACGCCGGCCGGGCTGGGCTTGCACGCGGGGCGGGGTATGCGGGCACGGTGCGGGTGGATAACTTCCTCGTCTCCACGCCGCCATCGCGATGGAACGAGGGGAACCCGATCCCGACCGCTCAGGACAAGCCGACGAACACGCCGCCGCCGCCCACGGATTCAGGCACGCCTCCGCCCCTGCCCACCGATGGCGGCAACACCACGCCTCCGCCCGTGCCCGAGGGCAGCACCGGCCTGCCGAGCATCTCCCAGCATCATGACTGGATTCGCATCGCTCAACTGGCGTACCACGGCACGCAGTTCGCGGAGTACGAGAACAACCTGCTTCGCAACCATGTGGATCTTGTGATCCCCAATCTCGCGTATCTCGAGAAGATTCAGCAGGTGGCGCCGGGCACTCCGAAGCTCATTTACACGAACGTCTCCAACATCTACCTCAGCCTGCTCACGGACTGGCTGTCTTACGCGGATCGCAGCGGCGTCGACCGCGAGGCGGCGTTCTACCATTTGAACAAGGCCACGGCTTACACGGGTGGCAGCCCATCCTCCGTCCCGGTGCACCAGTTCTGGGCCGCTTTCACCGGCAGCGATGTGAGCGGCTGGAGCGATGCCTCAAAAGCCTTACGAAGCACGACCAGCACCATCACGCTGGCGGGGTCGGGCACGAGCCTTGCCCTCGGGAACTCTGAGAAGTTCCGCGAGATCAATGTCGACCTCAAGACCGCCGCGGCCAACGGCTGGACGACGCAATTCGAGTACGTCACCGCAGTCGATGCTCAGGGTCGACCGACCGCGTGGGCGCCGCTGAAGCTGTTGCGCGACGGGACCGCTGGCTTTCGTAACGATGGCACGATCACCTTCGATCCACCTCGGAACTGGGTCGCCGCGTCGATCAGCGGCAGCGCTCGCCACTTCTACGTTCGCGCCCGCACCACCTCCGCCGGCGGCACGGCACCGGTGTTCACCACCATCACGGGTCGGGACTACACCAACAGCCGGGGCACGAACCGCGGCACGATACCCGCCTTCGATTCCTCGGCCGACAAGGATGGCGACGGCTATCTGAACGACGCCGAGTACGCGATGCGGAAGCCGGGCCAGGATGCCCGCTTCGTTTATGAAAGCCGTCTCTTCTACCCGAACTATGGTGCGAACCGCTTCGCCACGAACGTCAGCAACTCCGCCTTCAAGGCGTGGACCCTCGATTACCACCAGCGATTCCTGAAGTCGCAACCGCTGGCTGCGGGGCTGTTCGTCGATAACTCCGTCGGCCGACTCGTCGTCGATCCCGGCACGGTCAAGGAATCGCTGACGAACTACACCGCGGACCACGGCTACCTGCTGGGCCTGATGAATCGCAAGGCGATGGCGATCGGGAAATGGGTGCTGGCAAACACCGCGGGCGGGGGCACCTCGCCCAACGCAGTCGTGCAGAATGGCGTCTCGTATCTCGAAGAGTTCGCCCTGCGGCCGCTCGCGGCGAACTACGTGCAGTTCGAGGACCTCGCCGCCACGGTGCAGAACCGACGACGGCTCTCCGGCGGCAAGGCGTACGAAATCCTTGACAGCCTGCCCACCAACGGCGATCCCCTCGATCCGCGAACGCAGCTGGCCACGCTCTCGATGTACTACCTGCTCGCCGATCCGAAGCTCTCGTTCCTGATGATGAATGGCGGCGCCGAACCTGCGAGTAGCTGGAACCGCCACTTCACGGACGCGATCAAGTACAATGTCGGCCAGCCCCGGGGCAGTTCCTTCGTCTTCGCCTCGGGTGAAGATCCTGCGAACCGCGCCCTGGATTACAAGGTCTTCGGCCGGGTTTACTCGAACTCGCTCGTACTTTACAAACCGCTGTCTTACACCAAGGGCACCGCTGGCTCGCTGGCCGATAACACCGCCACGTCCTTCGCCCTCGGCGGCACCTACCGCCAGGTGCGAGCCGACGGCACCCTGAGCAATGTCATTAGCCGTATCACGCTTCGCAATGGCGAAGGTGCGATCCTGGCGAAGGCGTGAAAGCTGGCCGTCCGGCCTTCCCTCACTTCAACGCGCGAAGCACCGCCTCCGGATTGGTCTCGTCCTGGATCGTCGGCGAAGTCGTGCCCGCCGTCTTCGAGAGATCGACCGTGGGCCGATACGCCGCTTTGAGAGCCTCCCCCTTCAGCGACTTGCCGTCACCCGTCACGCCACCTGCGATCACGACGTTCTTCGCCTGCGACAAACCCGCGAGGTGTGGCACATCGCCGACGAGCTTGAGCAAGCCCGGCGCCACGGTGCCAAGCCGCTGGCCGACGTAGGGAACCTCCGTGATGTAGCTGGAGAGCGTGTTCACCGCGGCGACCTTCTTGATGCGAGGATCGCTCGCAGACGCTGCCAGGGCGACAAGCCCCGCGGGGCCTTCACCAATGACCACGAGATTGCGGGGCAGGGTGCCCTCGGCTTCGAGGAAGTTCAGGAGTTGCCGAACATCGAAGACCCACTGCCCAAGAAGCGGCCGGCCAATCCAGAGGGCCCACTGCGAGCTGTTGTGGTCCGGAGCCTTGCCGACCACTTCGCGTTCCAGGGCGAGCCTGCCGGTGGCACGGAGCTCGTACGACAACGCCACGTCACCGGCCTCGAGCGCCGCTTTCTCCAGGGCAACACGTGCTGGTGAATCCACGCCGTCGAGGCTCAGAATGAGGTAAAAGGTCGGGTCGTCCTTCTTGGAATCCTTGGCCGCGAGCTTGCTGGTGAAGCGAAGGTTGAGGCCCGGCTCCGGCTGGATCGTGGTGGCGTGTCCGCCAGCGATCTCCTCGAACTCGCTGCGAGTCGGCTTCACGTTCGGGAACCCGCCGAGCACTTCCTCCACGAGCGCCACCCGTCGACGGTTCACTTCCTCCGCGGTGGCCAAAGGCTTGGCGAGGAGTGCCCTGGCCTCGCGTGCCGCGAAGCGTGGGATCGTGAGGTAATCGTCCGGTCGGGTGTTGCCCGGGAAGCAGCGAAGGGCTTCCGGTTCTTCCGTCTTGAACGCGGGTTCCGGGATCGGTTTCCCATCACCTTCGCCCTTGAGTTGCTTCGTCATCCAGCCGTACATAGCCTCGCGCATCGGCTGGTTGTAAGCGTGGGGCGATTCAAAGAGCGGATGGCGGACATTCGCGGAAGCCTCGACGAGTTTGTAGATCGCCTCGGCCCGTGCGACGGACTTCTTCGCCTCCGCCACGGAGAATTGCGGTGCATCCTTGGTGGCGCTAACGACCATGAGCCCACGCGGCGCGGCGAGGCCGAGCACATCGCCTTCCTCCGTGAAACGCAGGGCTCCGGGCACGACCTCGCACATGCAGCAGGCGGCGCTCAGGTAAGCCTGATAGTTCCCGACGGAGCAGACGGGAACGACAGCACGATGTCGATCGTCCCACCCGCCGGCGTACATCGTCTGGTTGCCGCCGCCACTGGCGCCGGTAATCCCGATACGGCTGGCATCCACTTCGGGGCGGGATTGCAGGTAGTCGACGGCCCGCATGTTCTCGTAGACTTGAAGGCCCGAGAGCGGCCGGCCCAGCGGGAAGAGCGTGGCCGCGGTCATCTCACCGTGGTACTCGCCAAGGGCCTTTCCGACGGCGCGTTCCCCGGCGCCGAAGGCATCCACCACGAGCACGAAGAAGCCAAGCTTGGCGGCCCCGATGCAGCGTGATTGCACCACGGGATCCTGCTTCGCGCCCTTCCAGTGGCCGTGCACCATGAGAATGCCGGGCTTCTTCCCAGGCGTTTGAGGCACATAGGCGTTCGCTGTCATCCACACCCCGGGCAGCGTCTGGAAGATGAGCTTCTCGACCGTGTAACCCTCGCGTTTGAGTTCCCCCAACTTCTTCGCGTCGAGCGGGCAAGGCGTCGCAGGGAAATCACCCCAGGCGTTTTGAAGCAACGATCGCAAGGCTTCGCGGCGCTCGTCCCACGCCTTTCGCGTCGACGGCGGAGCCTCTTTCGCGCGAAGTGCCTGAGCCTGAGAAAGGATAAAGCGGTGATATTCGCTACGCGGATCGGCAGTAAACGCCGGGGAGAGAATCAGCAAAGTGAAGGCGAATGTGGCGAGTCGACGGAACATTGTGGAACCTCCAAGGGAGTGGAAGTTCGTTGTCGCCGATGGAGGTGCGAATGGCAACCAAGAAGTTCGACTTCGCCACAGAGGCCTCATCGCATAGCCGTGTCGCGGCTAAGGCGATAAGCAGGAAGAGATTTACCACAAAGTCACAGAGATCACAGAAATCGGAGGAAGGATGACAAAAAACGGGTGGTGCGTTCGACAAGGATATCGCTATCGAATGACGCCAGAACGCTCACAGATCCGTTCACGGAGTCCCTTCATTCTCTCACTCTGAACTCTGTGTCCTCTGTGACTCTGTGGTAAGCTTCTTCCTTCCGCTCGCCTGAGCAGAGGTAGTCCTATCACTTCATCGTCGTCGGCAGGATGCCCTGAATGCGGGCTCGCGGCTTGGCGAGGTCCACGAGGATCGGGCTCGGCGTCGTCACTTCGCTTGTGTTGCCGGCCTGATCGCGAGCAATCACTTTCAGGTAAACCTTGTGCGTCGGCAGCGTCGCGGGCACTCGCCAGGCGAAGCGGCCGGTGTTCGGCAGCCTTGCAATTGGGCCGCCCACCACGTTCGCCACGGGGACGACCGCATCCGCGGGGCCGCCCGTCACGGGCTTCCATGGGCCGTTCGGGTGCTCGCTCCACTCGATCGTGATCGGGTCGTCGCCGAAATTGTCGTCGGCGGCTCGCCAGGGAATCACGAGCGTATCGAGAGCGTGCGGGTCCGAACTTGGCTGGAAGAGTTCGATCACTGGCGGCGTCACATCGACGATCACTCGCATCTCGGGAGCATCGCCCGCCGTCGGAGCGCTATCGCTAAGCCCGGCACCGCTGACGGGCACGAGGCGGAAGCCATACGCACCTTCGAGCTTCCTGTTGCCGGGAAGATCGAGCGCCACGCGGATCGGCGTCTCGCGTCCATCGTGCTGGCTCCATCGCTGCCAGGTTCGGCCTTCGTCGCGAGTCGCCCAGAGATCCACACGGCTGATGCCCGAGGGTCCCTTCTGCTCGACTTCGTACGCCAGGTCGAAGCGAAGCTTGTTGAGCACCGGCGTGCGAATCGGCTCCACCGCGGGAGCGGCCGCCGTCGTGAAGCCCGCGCTCTGCGGATTCTGAACCTGGCCCGAGGTCGACGCGATCGGCTTCGGCCCCTCCTGCACCAGCGGCACATGGGCAGGGGCAGGTGTCGGCGTCAGCGGTGAGGACGGCATGATCGCTTGCCCTGTCGCGATCGGCGTCATCGTGGGTGCGATCGGTGCGGACGGCGTCGGTGAGAACATGGCCGGGGGCATGCTCGGAGCCACCACCCCGGGATTGCCACTTGGAGAGAGAATCGGCATCGGCGGCATGCCCGGCGAAGTGATCGGCTCCATCACCTGGGGAGTCGGCGGCGGCACCATCTCCGGGCTCATCTTCGGCGGAGCGATCATGGGCATCGCCATCTCGCTGGGCTTCGGCAGGCTGGGCGTCAGGCTCGTTGAGGTCGAAACCTGGGCCACGCCCGAAGCGGACACCTCGCGGATCGTCTCGGCTTTCGTCCCCGCAAGGTCCTGCACCATCACCTTCACCACCACCGCACCCGAGGTGCCCGGAGGAAAGCGAACGCCGGACTTTGTGGCGGAGACAAGCTTCACCTCACGCCACGGAGCGGAGTCGCCCAAACTCACCGCATGGAAGTAGACCTTCGTCGCCTGTTCGTCCCAGAACTTGTCTTCCACCACCCATTGCACCACCACTTCTTCGCCGACACGTTTGGTGTCCGTGATGCGCACGAACGGCGGGGCCGTGTCCACAAGGACCTTCATCGCTGGCAGTTCCTTGGTCAGATCCGCGGGGTCCTTCGTTCCCTTGAGGTCCACCGTCACCAGGTGGAACCAGTACACGCCATCTTCCTTCGCCACATAGGTGAAAGCGTCATCCTTCGGCGTCGCGTTCGCGGTCAGTTCCCAGGTGGCACCCTGATCTCGCGAGACGAAGAGGTGCACATCGCGGATCGAGGAGCGGTCCTTCTTGTACACGATCGGCAGCTTGATGGAGCGCGAGGTGAACGGGAAGTAATCAGGTTCAGCAGGCTGGCTGACAGCCAGGCCTAGCAGCAGGACGGCGGCGGTCATCGTTCCCTCCCGGCGCGTTCATTTGAAGGGGCCGCACGCGCGACCGTATCGGCTGTATCGACCGTGCCGACAGCCGCTCTTCAGTTTTTCCTCGATTCGTGAAGATCGCCTCAAGTCTGAACCCGCCCAGTCGCTGCCGTCGCCGTCGTCGTGGTCGCCAGGGGCCTCTTCCCTAACTATCACAAACTTCCAGGGACATGCTCCGCTTCATGCGAAAGGACCACAATGACGTCAACCGACCTCCGGCAGTTGCTGGAAGATGTGAAATCGGGCCGGCTTGATCTGGAGGCCGCGGCTCACCGCTTGAGCCTCACCGGCGATCTCGGCTATGCGACTCTCGACCTCGAACGTAAGGATCGCTGCGGCTTCCCCGAGGTGATCCTGGCGGAAGGGAAGACGGCGGAGTGGGTCGAAGGAGCCGCTCGCCGACTCGCCGAGGCAGGGCAGGACTGCTTTGCGACGCGAGTGAACGACGCCCAGGCGGCGCACCTGACGCTTGCGTTCCCCCAGGCGGAGCAGGATCGCCTCGCGCGAACATTCTGGCTGCCCACTTCCAGCGAGCCGCGAGCCAAGGCCGGGCAGGTCTACGTGGTGACGGCGGGGACCGGCGATTTGCCCGTGGCTCAGGAAGCAATCGTGACCGCGAGTGTGCTGGGGGCGAAGGCGGATCTCATCGTGGACGTCGGTGTCGCCGGGATTCATCGCGTGCTAAGGCATCGCGAGAAGTTGAAGGCAGCGGATGTGGTGATCGTGTGCGCCGGGATGGATGGTGCGTTGCCCAGCGTGGTCGGCGGGCTCGTCGACTGCCCCGTGATCGCCTGCCCCACAAGCATCGGTTACGGTGCGTCCTTCGGTGGAGTTGCAGCGTTGCTGACGATGCTCAACAGTTGCTCGGCCGGGGTGACCGTGGTGAATATCGATGCCGGGTTCAAGGCGGGATATGGCGCCGCGCTCATCGTGCGGCGATTGCAGAAGGAACGCGATCTCGCCAGGTAAATCAGGCCCGTTCACATCTCGTGCGGGCCTGATTTCTAGAGGTATCTCTCACTTCCCCATGTTGGACGGCGGTGTCGGCGCGATCGGCGCGAACGTGCTGGAAGGCGGTTGCACCAGGCCCGTCGTGGCTCCCCAGGCCGGGTTGCCGGACGGGGGCGAGGGTGGAGACAGTTCCGTCTCCGGCGGCAGGCCCAAGGGCAGGCTGCCGGCTCGCATCGGAATCGAGCCCGCACCGGGCATTCCCGAAGGCAGCAAGACCGCGGCCATGCGATGATCGTTATCCGCCTGACCTCGCGACTGGAAGTTTGTCGAAGGCTGTGCCGTCGGGGGTGGCATGCTCGGTTGCAGCGACATATTCGCCGGGTTCACCGGGCTTGGCGGCACCATCATCGCCGGCTGATAGCCCGCCTGCGGCGCCACGCTCGGATTCATCATGCTGTCGCGATTGCCAGAGCCGAACGACGAGGTCGTGCCGGTCGGCATCACCGAAGGGAGTCCCGTGTTCGGCATGCCCGGGCGGATGGCGCTGGGCGTGGCCGGCATGCCCATGCCGCCACCCGGAGTCGCCGGGCCCACGGGGCTGCGACGCGGAGGTGGGTTCACAGGCTTTTTCTCGGGATGGGTGCATCCGGAAAGCCCGCTCACGAGAAGAGTGAGCGCAGCCCCAAGGGCTCGCAACGTTCGCAATCCCTGCGTCATATCGTCCCCCTCCCACACGCCCGACGCGGCGTCGAAACGCCCGTCGTCACGTCGGCGTCCGTGCCGTCGTGCAGGCGGTCTGGTGTTTGTGGGCGGGCTTCTAACGAGAGCCTCCCAAGGAATCAAGCCAGAGTGAAGGGCGGGTGGGTGATCAGCAAAACAGTTGAATCACCCGTGTGCAAGGATTACATTGTCGCCAAGGCTTTTGACTCCCCTTTTCGAGGAGATCGCGATGTCTTTCTTGAGCCGATCTTCCGCATTGTTTGGCCTCGGTTTATTGATGACCTCGACGCCGGGTTTGAACGCCGCCGATCAGGCGCCCGAGATGCGATATGGTTGGAAGGCGGGCCAGACTCACGTTTACAACGTCACCATCGAAGCCGACTACGGCGACTACGTCGAAAAACTCACGGGCCATCCTACTTACCAGGTCATGTCGGCCGATCAGGATGGGATCAAGCTCACGGTGCGCGGCGGGCTTGTTGAGAGCCAGCAACTGAAGCCAGGGAAACGAGGCATCCTGCTGCGTTCTCCGAGGATGCCCTTCTCGCCGTTCACGGGGGTCGGCTCGAACCGCGGCATGGATCTGGTCATCAACGACCGCGGTGATGTGGCCTCCTCGAAGGGGAATCTGCAGATCCCGTTTTTGTTGGGCGATCTCGGACAGTTGATGTTAGAGCAACTTCCGAAAGACGCTGTCAAAACCTGGAAGACCACGCGCGAACTCAACATCGTTCAAGGCGAAAGCGGGCTGCCGCGGCCGTTCGCCCGGTCCGACGACCGAACGGTGATCAAGGCGACTCTCGAAACCTCGTATTCCATCGACGACAGCAACGAGAACGCCATCGTGCTGACACGCAAGGTGAAACTCCAGACCGCCGAACTGGTGGGCGGCAAATCGCGAGTCGAGATCGACGGGGAAGGCAAGCTGACCTTCGATCGCAAGATCGGCTGCTTCGCCAAAATGGAGGCCCAACAAAAAATCCTCCAGCGAGAAGCCAACAAGATCGAAGAAACGCCACTGAAGATCAGCTATCGATTGCTGACAGACACCGAAGCCAAGGATCTTGGTAAGACGGCAGAAGGAACCTTGCTTTTTCCAAACGAGGCGCTGAGCGAGGCACTCCAGAAGCAGGCCCTCGAGGATCTGAAGTCCGGCGACAAGCTACGCCTCTTCAAGGCCATGAACATGCTCGGAACGAAAGACCCGCCCAAGTTCGACAAGGAGCCAACGCCGCTGCACAAGGACATTGCCAAGGCGATCGAGACGATCCTGGCCGGCACGGACAAAACCTTGCGATTCTCCGGTGCCAAGGCGCTCGCCAAGTGGGCGACCAACGATTCCCTTCCCTACCTGATCAAGACACTGGAAGGCAGCGACGTTCTGGCTCGCCATTCCGCGATTGACGCACTGATGAGGCTCAATTCCGATAAAGCGATGGAGCCGATTGCCAAGCGGCTGAGCGAAGTGCAAGATCGCTCAAAGGCGAGGAAAGCTCTGGAGGCGATGGGCCCGAAAGCGGAAGCCGTTGTGCTGAAGTTGGCCAACCATGCGGATTGGTCGGTCCGCAACGAGGTCTGCACCATCCTCGCTGTCGTAGGCTCGGAGAAGAGTCTGCCTACCTTGACCAAGATGCAGAACGACAGCCATGTGGTGGTTAGGCGAAGCGCGACACAGGCCGTCGATGCGATCCAGAAACGGAAAACGGATTGAAGCGACACCACGGTGAAGATCGTGTCCTGGGAAATAATATCTTGAGGTCCGTAAGGTTGGCGGCCTGAGGGCGGATTTCCCTTCAGATGGACACCACGACACTTCCGAATCTGGTCACCCCGAGCGATGGTGCGTTGCTCGCGGAGTTCGCCGAAAGCCGACGTGAGGAGGCTTTCGCGGAGATCGTGCGTCGCCATGGCGGCATGGTGCTATCGGTCTGTCGGTCGGTTCTGGGAAACACGCAGGATGCCGAGGACGCAGCCCAGGCGGCTTTTCTGACACTGGCCCGCAAAGCGGACAGTTCGACGGTGCAGAGTCGCCTGGTCGGCTGGCTGCATCGGGTGGCGTGGTATGTCGCGGCTCGTGGCGCTGAGGCACGAGCGACTCGCCGACGCCACGAACGGGAGGCGGCACTCATGAGGCCCGAACTCCGAACGCCCGAGGAGGAATCCGTTCCGCTCGAGGCCTTGCATGCGGGGCTGAACGATCTCCCCGAATCATACCGCGTGGCGTTGATTCTCCACCACATTGAAGGCCGATCCCACAAAGAAGCCGCGGCACTCGTCGGATGTAGTCCGGATGCGATCGCGGTGCGTCTCCATCGGGGCCGAGAAATGCTACGCAAGCGACTGGGGAAAGCCGGAGTGCCAGTCACCGCCTCGGTTCTCGTTGGAGGCGGAATCTCGTTCATCCAGGCCGCCGTCCCCGAAACCTTCGTCGCCGCCACCACGAAAGCAGCGCTGCTCGGGTCGGTGACCATGGGGGCCGTATCGGGTCCAGTCCTGGCCCTCTCGCAGTCGGCGATGAACATGCTGTTCTGGGCCAGGCTGAAGACCGCGGCCGCGGTGCTGCTCGCGGCGGGCCTCGTGGGAAGCGTCGCGGTCACCGCAGCGCTTCGCGCCAGCCGCCTGGTCCAGGCCGTGGATAGCGCACCGACGATCGCTGAGTCTCCCCCTTCACCCTCCTTGGCCGCGGCCCCGCTTGTCGCCTCCGCTCCGACGGCGACGGCACCCCCCGCGGAGGCCGGCTTCGTTACGGGTGTCATTCAACAGATCGGGGAAGGATCGGTCACAGTGCGTCGGCGCGGCGGTGAAATGGTCACGGTGGCATTCGATAAAACCACGGCCTTCCGAGTCAACAACAAGGTGGGTTCCGCGGCGGATCTCAAGGTCGGGATGGGTGCGGCCATCTTCTTCGAAAGCGGCATGCCTGCTCGCGAAATCCGAGCCCTCTCTGACGATCGCTAAATCGCAACTCAACTCCCGCGCCCGCTAGCTCCCCGTGGCCCCGGCTCACGTCTTCGCATAACGTGAGAGGAACTCACCCTGCCACCGGAGACCGCGATGACCACGCCACCCGTGGAACACCACGAAGCCAACCGCAAGTTCTACGATCGCATCAGCGATGCCTACGACCTGCTCGCGGACTCCAACGAGAAGGCGGCCCGCCAGGCCGGTGTGAAGGCTCTCGAGGTCAAACCCGGCGAAAGCATCCTCGAACTCGGCTTCGGCACGGGGAACGAAGTCATCGATCTCGCGGAGCTTGTCGGCCCCACCGGCCGCGTGGCTGGCATCGATATCTCCACCGGCATGCTCAAGGTGGCCCTGAAGAAACTGGCGGAGAAGAAGCTCGCCGCGACCATCGATCTCAAGGTGTCGGACGCACGCACGCTCCCCTTCGGCACGGCCGAGTTCGACGCGGTCTACACCAGCTTCACGCTGGAACTCTTCCCGGCTGATGACATTCCCAGGGTGCTCGCGGAAGTGCTCCGCGTGCTGCGGCCGGGCGGTCGGCTCTCGGTGGTGTCGATGGCTCAGGTCAAGGAAGGCGATCGCGCGAGCGCTCTCGAGAAGATGTACATCTGGATGCACCGCCACTTCCCGCATCTGGTCGACTGCCGGCCGATCGATCCCGCCAGTGTGGTGAAAGCCGCAGGGTTCTCGATCGTGAGCACCACGGACCTGCAAATCTGGACGATGCCCGTAGCCGTGGTCGTGGGGAAGAAGAACTGAAGCCGCGTCTCAAGCGAAGCCGCAACGTGGAGTCTGCGGAGCGCAAAGGCTTACGCGCTTTACTCCCACCACTCCGCGTCGCCGCTGAACGGTAAACCCTACGATCCCTTCCTTTCAATTCCTGTTGACAACCCGACGGATTCTGTAGCAAGATGCCGATCCAATTGATCCGCCTGCTCCTAAGGATGGGACCGGCATGTCCACGCTTGCTACTCGAATCGCGAACCGCTCCGCCACCGTTGGCATCATCGGCCTGGGCTATGTCGGCCTGCCATTGGCCCGGGCCTTCACCGCCGCCGGCCTGAAAGTTCTCGGCTTCGATGTCGATACCTCCAAGGTCACCAAGCTCAACGCGGGGCGATCGTACATCAAGCAGATTCCCGATTCGGACATCGTCGGGATGCGTGAAAAAGGCTTCACCGCAACGGACAACTTCGACCGCCTCGACGAACCCGACGCGATCCTGATCTGCGTGCCGACGCCGCTGACCGATTCGCGCGAGCCGGACCTCGCATACGTCATCAACTCCGCCCAGGCGATCGCGGCCCGGCTGCGTCGTGGGCAACTGGTGGTGCTCGAAAGCACGACCTATCCCAGCACCACACGCAAGGTGGTGCTGCCGATCCTGGAGCGAACGAACCTCGTCGCCGGGCAGGATTTCTTCCTCGCTTTCAGCCCGGAACGCGAGGACCCGGGCAACGTCACTCACTCCGTGAACAGCATTCCCAAGGTTGTCGGCGGGCATTGCGAAACCAGCGGCGACCTCGCCTGTGCCCTGTACTCCGCGATCGTGCCCAAGGTGGTGCGAGTCTCCACGCCGGAGGTGGCGGAGGCTTGCAAGATCCTTGAGAACACCTATCGCGCGGTGAACATCGCTCTCGTCAACGAACTCAAGGTGCTTTACGACCGCATGGGCATCGACGTCTGGGAAGTGATCGACGCCGCCAAGACCAAGCCGTTCGGCTTCCAGGCCTTCTACCCCGGCCCCGGCCTGGGTGGGCACTGCATTCCCATCGATCCGTTTTACCTCACCTGGGTCGCGCGTCAGCATGGCATGAGCACTCGCTTCATCGAACTCGCGGGCGAAGTGAATACGGGGATGCCGGCGTTCGTCGTCAGCAAGGTGGCCGACGCCCTGAACGACCGCGGCCTGCCCGTGAAGGGCAGCAAGGTGGCCCTGCTGGGTATGGCGTACAAGAAGGATGTGGACGACCCGCGTGAATCGCCCGGCTTTGAATTGATGGACCTGCTGACGAAGAAGGGGGCGGTCGTCTCGTACAACGATCCGCACATTCCGAGCCTGCCCCGCATGCGTCACTGGCCGCACCTCGTGATGGATAGCAGCCCGCTGACCGCGGAATACCTGGCAGCCCAGGACTGCGTGCTGATCGCGACGGACCACACCGCGTACGACTACAACTGGGTGGTGGCGAACGCGAAGCTGGTGATCGACACTCGCAACGCCACGAAGGCTGTGACCACGGGCCGCGAGCACGTGATCCGCGCGTGACGCTGGCACTTTCGCCGTGAGTCGGGTAGCATCGGGGAGTCAGCCTCCCCTCTCCCCTTGCGGAGCCAGCGATGTATCGTGCTTATGGCCTGCTTCAACCTAATTCGGACTTCACACTCGAAGCGGCCGAGAGCCGAATGCGAACCACGTTCCCCACCGCCGTCGCGTCGCGAAGCGAGCACAGCCTGAAGATCACCGTCGGCGGCTGGGACGTGACGTTCCAGCTGAACGATGGCCCCGAGGTTCTCTCCGAATCGATCCGCTACGCGGAACGGATCGCGGGGCTGACGGATGGAACGGACATCGAGTCCTGCGCTCGCCGTGTCGAGGCGTCGAGCGAAACGCCGGACCCTTACCTCGAGCACTTCGATAAATACCAGCAAGTCGTCGGCATCTTGCGTTCGTTCCGGGGCCTGATCGCGATCGACCCGAAGGAGCCCGCCCTCCTGTAAGGAAATCACGAGAGAAATTGATTCCTCTCCACGCTTGTCGAGGATGCTCGCAAACGCCATAATCCGTAGTCGCGGGTGATTTCCTATTCCGGTTCGATTCGAGAAGCCCATGAACAACGCATGCCCGGGTTGTGGAGCGGTTTATAACGTCACGGCCAAGGACATCGGCCGCCATCTCAAGTGCAAGAAGTGCGGCACGCCGATGGTGATTGGCGAAGGTGGCATCGAGGCCGAGAGTGCGGCAGCATCGCAAGTCCCACAGCATGCATCACTGGCGGACGATCATGATGATCCGGTTCCGCTGCCGCGCCGGCAGTCTCGCAACTCCGTCAACACCGCCGAACTGACCCAGGCGTACCAGAAGTATGGCAGTGTCATTGCCATGCTCGTCTTCGGAGCCGGGGCCTTCCTCATCATTTTCCACCTGTTCATGCCACTGGTCGGGCAGGCGAAAGTGGCGGGCCGCAAGGCCGACAAACGCGAAGCCGAGCTCTCCTACCAGTTGCGAGTGGATGATCTCAACAAGGACAAGGATGCAAAGGACAAGGTGAAAACGCTCGACGACCTCCGCAAGGCCCACGAGGAGGATACTCGGTCGTACGACAAGCGAATCGCCTCTGCGGAGTTCGCCAGCGATCAATCGCAGTACTGGGATCGCTACTTCATGATGTCTGGATTCCTGCTGGTGATGGTCGGCTCGCTGCTGTTCATGATGCCGAACCAACCATTGCTGATCCGGATCGTCGGCGCTGTGGTGGTGACGGCGCAAATGGTGTTCGTGTTCATCGTGTTCCTCGGTCTCAGTGCCACGTCTCGCTAGTCGTCTCGTGGGAAGTGGGATCGCATGGCGAAGGTGCCTCGCAGTTTCGATATCTGGTTCGTGGCGGCGAACACCGTCTACAAGAAAGTTCCCTTCCTGGTGGCGGCGGACTGGGTGCTCGGGGGCCGACTCTCGGCCGCGGATCGCGTTCGACCCGCGGGCACCGAAACTCCATGGCTCAATGTGGGCAGCCACGAACTCTTCTCCTCGTATCTGCCGGCGCCCGAGACGCCGGCCGTCGCCGCCACATCCGGCGATTCTGGGAACGTGGCCGCACCTCTCGAGGAAATCGAACCCGCCGAGCCGCGGCCGCGAAGGCGGCGCCAGGACGACGACGATGATCCGGACATGATCCCGCTGATTGACATCAGCCTTGTGTTGCTCATCTTCTTCATGATGATCCGGGCCTCGGGGGCGCTCTCGCCCGTGGACGTGCCGGACATGCAATTCGCCGGGGAACTGAGCAAGAATGCGGACGTGCTCACGATCGCCATCGAGAGGCGATCCGCGGATGACGTGTACTACTCGGTTCGCAAGGGCGAGAACGCAGCCCCGAAGGAGCACACGAACCTGCCGACACCCGAGGCCGCGATCGCTGCGCTGGATCAATTTCTCCGGGCCGCCCAGCAACCGCCAGACGTCCGCATCGCCTGCGCGAAGGAGTTGCCGAACGAGCGGGTGTACGAAATCGTGAGGGAATTGAAGTCGAGGAAGGCCCGAAACCTGATCAACTCGTTCGACGCCGAGGTGAACGAGAAGTCGCCCAAGTAGCGACCTGACGAACCCCGAGCCTCAGCGACGGAGTGGCTTACGGGCGGTCACTTCGTGAAGAACTCCACGGCGTTGCGGAACAGCGGCATCCCTTCGCCCTCTTCCTTCAAGCCGTGCCGCGTCCACTGCGGATGCTGCGTCGGCAGCACGTGCCGCTCGGGGTGCGGCATCAGGCCGAGCACCCGGCCGCTGATGTCGCAGATCCCGGCGATGTCTTCCTGCGAGCCATTCGGGTTGCCGCCTCGCTTGCCGTTCGCATCCACGTACCGCAGCACGGCCTGATCCGTTTCCACCAGGCCTTTCACGATCCAGTCCTTGCGCGTCACGAACTTCCCCTCGCCATGGGCGATCGGCACCGCCATCCGCGACATGCCCTTGAGGAACGGGCACTTCCCCGGCTTCACTTCGAGATGCACCCAGCGATCCTGGAAGCGGCCGTCATCGTTGTGGGCGAGCGTGGCGACCGGCCCTTCTTCGTCCGGCGGCAGGATCAGGCCCGCCTTCAGCAGCACCTGGAAACCGTTGCAGATGCCAAGGATCAGCTTCTCGGAGTCGCGGAATTCTTGAAGAGACTCCGCGAGAACATGCTGCAAGCGTGCCGCGAAGATCTTCCCCGCCGCGACGTCGTCGCCATAGCTAAAGCCGCCCGGCAGCACGAGAATCTGGAACCGATGCATGCGGTTCGGATTCTCGCCGAGCGCGTTGAGGTGCAACCGCTCGACGATGGCACCAGCACGCTCGAACGCGAACGCCGCCTCGCCATCGCAATTGGTTCCGGGAGCACGCAGGATGAGGACTCGTGGTGTGGCCATGCGAATAGTGTAGCGCCCAAGGCACCCAGCGATTAGTAGCCCACCTGTTCCGTTGGAGAAATGGCGTCCTTGAGATCGGCTCACGACGCGAAATCGGTCCATCCGCGTTACTTGAGAATTTCCATCTGATTGGCTTCCTGGAGCGGAATCTGTGCACGGCCCATATGCATCTTGACGACACCGGTTATGCGAATTCGCTTGCCTTCAAACTTCTGAGGAAGCGTCTCGAACTCGACATCGGGATACAGGGCTTTCGCCGTATCCTTGAAGATTGTCACCGTGAAGCACTCAGGACTCCGAAATTCCTGCATGGAATTCAGGAAAACAACCTTGGTACGATCCGTGCCAGCGAACACGACAAACTCCACCGTCACTTTGCGGTCAACGTACTTGGTGGCCTCCGCTGGCGCCACAACAGGAATCGCACCCCTGGATGGCTCCTTCTTCGAATCACCCTTGATGGGTACCTTTTTGGCAGGTTCCAGCCTTTTCGGTTCAGACTCGTCGACCTGCGGGGCTTTGGCGACCATCGGGGACGGCGTGTCCGCAGATCTGCCACCCCGGGTGAGGACAACAATCCCCACGATCAAAAGAGCAACCGCCGCGACACCTCCGGCGATCAACCCCCACTTCTTCCAAGAAAACATCGTCTTGGCGGCGGCTCGACGTCTACGGCGTTGCGAGGAACGCGGCGTCGCTTGCTCCATGCTCTGATGGGATCCCGTATCAGCTTGGCCATCCCACGCGATCGGCATTGGTTGCGTGGCATCGGCAAAGGGAGCCAGAGCGTCAAGCAGTTGCTGGGGCGTGGAAAACCGATCGTCAGGATCCTTGGACATCAATTTCAGATAGATCGCTTCGAGCTTCGCGGGGACATCTTCCCGGCGCTCACGAAGCGAAGGAGCCGACTTCATTTGATGGCTCAGCAGTTTTTCCGCGACGGTCGGTGCGTTGAATGGCGTATCGCCCACCAGCAGGAAGTAGAGGGTGCCGCCCAGAGCATAAAGATCTGCGCGAATATCCACGGAGGAACTGTTCCTGGCTTGCTCGGGTGCCAGGTAATCCGCCGTGCCCAGCACACTGTTGGAATCGTAACGCTCCGTCAGCTTGTCATCGCTATTCGCGAAGCGGGCAAGTCCCATGTCCAGGATCTTCAACACTCCGCGGCGATCGAGCAGAAGGTTGCTGGGCTTGATATCTCGGTGAATGATTCCCACGTCGAACGCATGCTGCAGACCCAACGCAGCCTGGGCGATGTAGTTCGTTGCCTGATCGACCGTGAGCGCTCCCTGGAGTTTGACCAGGTCGTGCAGGGAGATGCCGTCCACATACTCCATGATCATGAGCGGCATTCGCTCATCATGTTCGACATCATAGACTCGCACGATGTTCGGATCGTCCAGCGCGGCCACGGCTCGCGCTTCACGATAGAATCGCTCGACGTTGGAAGTGTCCTTCGCTTGCTCGGTCGAGAGGAGTTTGACAGCCACGAGCCGGTTCAAGTGAAGGTGCTTGCAAAGGAACACCCGGCCCATTCCACCCGCGCCGAGAAGGTCCTGGACCAGATACTTCTGCTTGAGAATGAAGCCTTTATAGCGTCCCTTTAGAAGCAGATCTGCCTGGAACTTGGTCAGCAATTTGGCCTCAACGAACATTCTCGCCAGGGTCGGACCTTCTGCGGGGGAACCTGGCGGAAGTTCTGCCAGGAAACGATCAATACGCTCACGGCTGAGAAGTTGGCTGCGACGGAGAACTTCCATGAGCGAGATACGAGTTTCCGGCACGGTCCATCTCCTGGCTGAGCACATCTGCCGCGAAAAAGGTGCCAGCCTCGCGACTGAGAACGGTCCGAGATAAAAGGCATCCAAACCGCAACGGCCTTGCCAAGATATCTTAATTCACGTCAGGAGGAGCGTTGTGAATATGAGATG
>Ga0105046_10000481_pt1 | contig 55641 bp, 48 predicted proteins | sample MAT03_FD_78385 | JGI IMG/M metagenome (GOLD analysis project Ga0105046, IMG submission 78385) | Freshwater microbial communities from Lake Fryxell liftoff mats and glacier meltwater in Antarctica - MAT-03 (megahit assembly) | ecosystem: Environmental > Aquatic > Freshwater > Ice > Liftoff... | reverse complement strand
TGCTGCCATTGGGGAAAGTTGCGGCCCAGGTTGGTCATGATCACGCCCGGGTGCACGGCGTTCGCGGTGGTGGTGGTCCCGGCCAGATTCTTCGCCAGCTGCCGGACGTACAGGTAGTTGGCTAGCTTGGACTGGCCGTACATCTTGTTGGGCTTGTAGTCGCGCTCGCCGGACAGGTTGTCGAACTCGATGCCGGCCTCCGGCGCCCACATATAGCCGCTGCTGGAGAGCACGACCACGCGACCCTGGGGAGCCGCCTGCACCTGGGGCAGCAGCCGGTTGCCGACGATGAAATGCCCCAGGTGGTTAGTGACGAACTGCTTCTCGAGGCCGTAGACCTGCTCCAGTTCCGGCAGGTTCATGATGCCCGCGTTCAGGATGAGCATGTCGATGGGCACGCCCAGGGCCCGGACCGCATCGGTGCCGGCGACGATGGACGGGAAGTCGGTCAGTTCGATAGCCACCGGCGTGGTGCGGCCCTGTATTCCTGCGCAGGCCTCCCGCGCTTTCTCCAGGGTGCGGGCGGCGCAGATCACGTGAGCGCCGTGGCCGGCCAGCACGCGCATGGCTTCCAGGCCGAGGCCGGAATTGCCGCCGGTAACCAGCGCGGTCTTGCCCGTCAGGTCAATGCCCTGCATCACCTCGTCAGCGGTGGATTTGGCGCCGAAGGATCCCAGTGGAACCCCCTCGGGACGAACGATCGGTTTGTCGCCGTCGGGGCCGCTGCATCCGGTCAGGCCGACCGCGATCGTGGCGCCGGCGACGACAGTTCCGCCAGCGAGCAGCTGGCGTCGGGTGATCGGGTTCTCGAGAGGCTTCATGGGTTTTCTCATCCTGGAAACTCAGCGATACCGGAGAGTGACTCTTTCTGACCGACGTTGTTCCGTGCCACGATGGTGCCGTCCGACAGGCGGACTTTGACGATATCGCCGCTAAAGAAATTGCCGATCACGGCGAACTGGCCATCTGGCGAGGCATTCATGGCCACCCAGCCCAGCCCTTCCAGCGGGTAATTCCGCAGTACAGCACCCGTCTTCGGGTCCATCACCAGAAAGCCTTTGGCCGTGCTGATCAGCAGGCGCCCGTCCGGCGTGGCGTTCATCACCAGAACCATCGGCACGTCCGTCTCGGAGACGAAGATCAGGCGGGTGTCGTTATCGGCGAGGACGGTGCTGGTGACGGCCAGGAAGCCGAACATGCCGCCATTAGCGACGGTGGCGTACTCCTGCACCAGCTTGCCGGCGGCGGTGTGGCGGAACACGTGGCCGTCGCCGATCACGTTCCGCCCCGGCAGCAGGCGGAACTTCGTCGTCACTGACGGATGCCCCATCTGGGTGCCCATCATGTGTTCACCAAAATAGAGGCTCCCGTCCTGGCCGAAGGTAACGCTGGAGCACATGCGGTAACTTTTCCTTGGCTTCCTTGGCCAGCTTCTCGAATCCGTTCTTGCCGAACTGGAGCTGCTGATTGGTGTACAGGCCCACCGCCGCGCCCAGGTACTTGTTGGAGCGGGCCTGCTCCAGCACGAAGGCCCCGAAGTCCGCGTAGCTCAGCATCGTGCCCTTGGGCGAGGAGGTATTCACCGACAGCTGATAGTTCTTGCGGGTCGGCTCCTCCACGAGGAACGGCGGCCGGAAAATCACGTACTCGAGTCCGCTGGCGCGCACCAGTCCCTCCATATCTTTCATGTTCGGGTAGAGATAGCGAAACTTCCACAGCCAGTTGAGCCGGAAATCCCCGGGTGCGGGCTTGACCAGGGGGAACTCGTCTTCGACCCCCAGGGAGCTCGCCACCAGCAGGCGCCGGTTACCTTTCTTCTGCATCGCCGCGATGATATTGGCTGTGCCCGCGGTGTAGAGGTCGAAGGTGGCCGGCGTTTCTGCCGTGTCGGTGGGGTCCACCCGGGGGCCGACCATGGAGACCACCACCCCCGTGCCGGTCATGGCGGCTTCCAGGGATGCCAGGTCGTAAACGTCGCCCTTCCGTATCTTCAAGTGCGGATCCTTGAGCGCGACATCCTTGAGCGCGACATCCTCGGGCCGCCGTGCGACCCCGGTGACCGTGTAGCCCGCCGCCAGTGCCTGCCGGATGATCTCCGTCGAGCTCTTCGCGGTGGCGCCGATGACGACCAGTCCCGGCGCCTGCTCGCCGGCAGTCGCGAGGCCCGGGAGCAGGGCCATGCCGACGCCCGGGAGAAGTCCGGCCAGCGCGGCGACGATTCCGGTCTGGCGATTCCGCTGCCTGTCGTTCCGGTGCATGGTTGGGCTCCGTGGGATCCGGCGTATGCCAGTACTACTCTAGTCCGCAGCCCACTGCTTTGCACCATTGAAGGAGGCTCCACCCCTGTTGCACCCCCGCCCGCGGCCGCCCCTCAGGTCCCTGCGCTCTGGCCTGGCCGGCTTCGTCGCCGGCGCGCTGCTCATCCCCGCCCTGACGAGCGTTGCTGAGCAGACCTACACGTGGGGCGAGCAGTACCGGACCATATGAAGCGCGACGTGGCGGCGTCGGGCGCCGCGATGACTGAGGACTTCAGCTGCTACACGGTTAAAGAGGACGGGCCGAAGGAGATGGTCCGGGGCCGGGAAGCCACCATGGCGCGTCTCAGAATGTTCTTCGACTCCCCCATGTGGACCACGAATGACTCGGCGGTGCACCGTCTGGGGATCGTCGGCAACACCCTCGTGCAGGTCGAGATCGACTCGCTGACCATGGACGGCAAGCCGGTGCGCCAGACCTCCCTGCACGTCTACGAATTCAGGGACGCAAAGCGCTGGCGGGAGTTCGCCTTTTACCCGACCGACCTGCAGGAGCGCCCGTAGGAGCGCCTTCAGGCGCGATCCGAATTTACGGCGATAGTGATCGCGCCTAAAGGCGCTCCTACGGGCGCTCCTACGGGCGCTCCTACGGGGAGGGTGTCATCATTTCGTAACGCGGGCTACCGATCCTGACGGCCATGAGCGATCGCCAATACCACGTCCTCTTCCTCTGCACCGGCAACTCGGCGCGCAGCATCCTCGCCGAGGCCCTGATCAACCACTGGGGCACGGGGCGCTTTGTGGGCTACAGCGCCGGGAGTCGGCCGGTGGGGCGGTTAAATCCGATTGCGCTGGAATTGCTCCAGCATATGCAACTTCCCATCGAGGGCCTGCGCAGCAAGAGCTGGGACGAGTTCGCTGCCGAGGGTGCTCCGGAACTGGATTTCGTCTTCACCGTCTGTGACAACGCAGCGGGCGAGCAGTGCCCCTTCTGGCCCGGCCAGCCGATGACGGCCCACTGGGGCGTCGAAGACCCGGCGGCGGTGGCGGGGACCGATACCGAGAAGTGGCTGGCCTTTCGCAAGGCGTTCCGGGAACTGGAGAACCGCATCAAGATCTTCGTCAACCTGAAGATCAGCTCACTGGACCGGCTGTCGCTGCAGAACCGCCTGCAGGAGATTGGCACGACGCGGCTTGATGAGGTCTGACGTCATTGCCGAGTTCTGCGGCACCGCCCTGCTTCTGGCGGTGGTGGTGGGCTCCGGAATCATGGGCGAGCGCTTGGCCGGTGGGAACGATGCGGTGGCCCTGCTGGCCAACAGCCTGGCGACGGGCGCCGGGCTCTATGTGCTGATTCTGACGCTGGGGCCGGTTTCCGGGGCGCAGTTCAATCCGGCGGTCAGTGGGCTACTTTCCCTGTGCGGCGAACAAAGCTGGGGCGTCACGGGCCGCTATGCCGTCGCCCAGTTCGGCGGGGCCGTCGCCGGCGTACTGCTCGCGCACGCCATGTTTGCCGAGGACCTGTTGCAGGTGTCGGCCCACGTGCGCGCGGGCCCCAGCCAGTGGCTGAGCGAGTTCGTGGCGACAGGCGGACTGCTCGGCGTGATTGCACTCTGTTCGCGGCACCGGCCGGCGGCACTGCCCCAGGCCGTGGGGCTGTACATCATGGCGGCCTACTGGTTCACGGCCTCGACCTCGTTTGCCAACCCGGCGGTCACCGTCGCGCGCTCGCTGACCGACACGTTTGCAGGGATAGCGCCGGCGGGCGTGCCGGGGTTTGTCGGGGCTCAGGTGGTCGCGGTTGGGGTGGTTGCGTTGTTGGTGAGGGGTCGCGGCGAGAGGAAGGATCGCGGCTGAGCCCAGGATCGCGCCTGAAGGCGCTCCTACGAACGTGGCGCGCCCGTTGTGAAGTCGATGCCCTGGGCCAGAGGCAGGGTTGAACCGTAGTTGATCGTGACGGTCTGCCGGCGCATGTAGGCCTTCCAGGAATCCGAGCCGGCCTCCCGGCCGCCGCCGGTTTCCTTCTCGCCGCCAAAGGCACCGCCGATTTCGGCGCCGGAGGTGCCGATGTTCACGTTGGCGATGCCGCAGTCGCTGCCCGTGTGGCTCAGGAAGCGCTCCGCGTTCTGCAGCCGGTCGGTAAAGATGGCCGAGGACAGGCCTTGGGGGACGTCGTTCTGCTTCGCGATGGCTTCGTCCAGGTCCGCGCAGGGAATTACATAGAGAATCGGTGCAAAAGTTTCGCGCTGGACCAGCGGCCACTCGTTGTCCGCGAGCACGAGGGTGGGCTCCACGAAGTTGCCGGGGCCCTTGCGCACTTTGCCCCCGCAGAGCACCCGGGCGCCCTGGGCATCCAGCTCCTTCAGCACCTGCTGGTAGCGCTCCACAGCGCTCGCGTCAATCAGCGGGCCCATCAGGGTTCCCGGCTTCAGCGGGTCGCCAATGGACACCTGCTGGTAGGCCGCCACGAGCCGCCTGGTGAGTTCATCCAGCCTGCTCTGGTGCACGAGTAAGCGGCGCGTCGATGTGCAGCGCTGGCCGGCGGTGCCGACCGCGCCAAACAGGATCGCGGGAATGGCCAGGTCGAGGTTGGCGTGCTCGTCGACGATGATGGCGTTGTTGCCGCCCAGTTCCAGCAGGCAGCGGCCGAAGCGTCGCGCCACCCGGCTGGCCACGCCTCCACCCACGGCGGAGGAGCCGGTGAAGGACACGAGGTCCACCCGCGGGTCGTCCACAAAGCGCGTGGCGAGGGCCACATCGTCCGTATTGAACAAAAAGAACGCCGGTGGGAAGTTCTGCGCTTCGAGGGCCGCATTGCACAGGCGCTGCACAGCGACGCTCGTGAGTGGCGCTTTCGGCGACGGCTTCCAGACCGACACGTTGCCGCACACGGCAGCGATAAAGGCATTCCAGGACCAGACCGCCACGGGAAAATTGAAGGCGCTGATGATCCCGACCACGCCCACCGGGTGCCACTGCTCGTAAAGCCGGTGGTGGGGCCGCTCGGAGGGCAGTGTCCTGCCACCGAGCATGCGGGACAGGCCGACCGCGTAGTCGGCGATGTCGATCATCTCCTGGACTTCGCCGTCGCCCTCGGCCTTGATCTTGCCGACCTCGAGCGAGACGAGGCTGCCGAGCGCGTGCTTGTGCTGGCGCAGGGCCTCGCCGATCAGGCGCACGGCTTCACCCCGGCGTGGTGCGGGCAGGTCGCGCCAGGCTGCCCCGGCGATTCGGGCGCTGCTGATCACTTGTTCGTAGTCCTGCTCGCTGGCAGCGGCCACGCTGGCGATTTCACCGCCAGTCGCCGGATTGAGCGACGCCAGCCGCTCGCGGCCTTTCGTCTGCTGCCAGCCGGAAGCCGACCAGGTACCGGGGTTCAGGTCCGAGAGGCCGAGGGCGTCGAGGATGTCACGCACGGAGGGTCCCCTTTACCCGCTGCTGCCCGCGGCTACCGGCCGCGATCACGCGGGACGACACGTCCTTGCCGGCCCCGTCGCTGTAGAAGCGGCCGAAGCGGTTGGCCAGCACGTGGTTCAGCGGGAACTGTTCCTGCCGGACGAAGCCCCGGTACTGTTCCGGGTGACGGAGGACCAGATCGAGTACGGCGCAGATGCCGCCGGCCGTCGTAATCTGGATGGCCGACCACAGGCGGCCGCCGATGACCTGCGGGTAGATCTTGTTCACGTAGTTTTCTTCCCGCAGCTCACCTTCCTGCAGGCCGGTGACGGCGGCGTAGACGATCACCACATCCTGCAGGGTCTGGGGCACCGAGTTCTCGAGAATGCGCTTCAGCGTGCCGCGATCCTGATTCAGCTTCAGGCCGTTCATGAGCAGGCGCATCTGTGCGCAGTGCCCGGGGTACCGCATGGTCTTGTAGTCCATGGACTCCACGCCGAGGCCGAAGCTGTCCCCCAGCGAACCAAGGCCCCCCGAGGTGTTGAACGCCTCATACAGCGTCCCGTCGATCTCGATCTCCTCGAGACCTTCCAGCGGCTGAACGTTCTGCGCCTCGCCGTTCACGATGCTGCGGCACAGGTTGCCGTACTCGTTGATCAGGCCTTCCGTGGACCAGGTGAGCGAATACTTGAGGACATTGTTCGGGTGCTGGGGCAGGGCGCCAACCCGCAGCTTCACGGTGCGGATGCTCTGGAAATGCCGGATCAGTTCGGCGGCGGCGATGCTGATGAAGCCGGGCGCCAGGCCACACTGGGGGGCGAAAGCCGTGGGCGCGTCTGCGGCGATACCCAACACGGCCGTGGCTGAGCGCACGTCTTCCGTCAGGTCGAAGTAATGGGCGCCTGTGCTCCGGGCGGCCCGGGCCACGAGTTCATTGCAGTAGTAGGGCAGGCTGGAGACGACGGCGTCGATACGGTGGCTGGCCAGGGCAGCCTCCAGATCCGAAAGCCGGGTGGCATCCAGGTCGAGGGCCTGGATCCCGGCACCCCCGGCGACCGTCTGGTGAGCGGCGGCCACCTCTGCCGCGGCTCCCGGTCGCGAATCCGCAAGCGTCACCCTGTAGTCGCCGGACTCCTCGAGCAAGCCGGCGATCAGGGACCCGATCTTGCCGGCGCCCAGGACCAGTACGCGATGCATGGCGACTCCTCGTTCCGGATGTGGCAGAGTGCCTGAAAAATCGGCCCCCCGCCGGAAAAAAGGTGCTGAATGAGTTCTACTGGCCCTGTCTCCCGACGCTCCTTCACCCTGGGTGCCCTGAATATCGGCACGGGCCTGCTGGCCCTGGGGGCGGCGAGTGAGGCGCTGCCCGGGGTTGCGGGGGCACCGCCAGCAGGGGCGCCGAATCTCACCCTGCCGGCCGCCAACCTGAGGGCGTTGGTCCGGATGACGGCAAGCCTGCAGGAGCGGGATGTGCCCTGGTGGTACGACGGCACGATCTTCGGTGTGGTGCCCGGCGAGAACCCCCGGCCGCTCTTCAAGTTCGAGGGCATGGAGCTCTACTGGATGCAGCACCTGCCAGGCGGCGCCTACGAACTGACGGGCAACACGGTCACCTACTTTCGTGATCTGAATACCGGCGAGATGTTGTCCGAGTTCCGCAATCCCTACACCAAGGCCATCAACCCCGTCCCGCCGGCGATTCAGGGCGGTGGGCCCGGCCGTGGCTTCAACTACTCCGTCAAGGGCATTCGCTTCACGCGCCTGCTGGATCAGTTGCCGGAAGACCCGCTCGTGCTGGACTGGACCTTTGCCCGCGACATGGTCTGGCTGCACAACTGGACCCGCTATCCGCCGGGCTTGCCGCCACCGCGGTGGCAGCAGCAGACCCTGTTCGCCAGCCAGAAGGATTTTCTCGATGACAAGCTGGACAGCGTGCCGGTGGTCTTCGGTTCCACGGTGCACATGCCCTGGCTGAAGTGGCTCGACATGGGCGATCGTCCCGGCCATCTGGTCTGGCACGCCGGGGGCGCCAAGCTCAAGTCCATCGACGAACTCCCTGGCGAGTATCGCCGGCGGGCCGAGAAGGAATACCCGGCGCTCCTCTCCGCCGATCCGGCGAAGGCGGCAGAGCGGGTGCTCCCCCCAATCAAGTAGAAGCCCCCGTAGGAGCGCCTTCAGGCGCGACTCCGCCGCAATTCCCCGCCCGAGCCCTGCTCCGCGGACACGTACTCGACGGTGCTGGATTTGTGTCGCGGCCGAAGCCGCTCCTACAATACGACCGTGATCACCTTCACCCTTAACGGCGAGCCCACCCAGGTCGAGGCCCCGGACGACATGCCCCTGCTCTGGGTCCTGCGGGACAAGCTGGGTCTCACGGGCACCAAATTCGGCTGCGGCCTGGCGCTGTGCGGTGCCTGTACCGTGCACATCGATGGCCTCGCCACGCGCTGCTGCGTGTTGCCTATGGCCGCCGTAGCGGGCAAGTCCGTCACCACCATCGAGGGCCTCGGCACTGAGACCAATTTGCATGCCGTCCAGCAGGCCTGGATCGACGAGCAGGTGCCCCAGTGCGGCTACTGCCAGCCCGGCATGATCATGGCCGTGGCGTCCTTCCTGCGGACCAACCCCCGGCCCGACGACGCGGCCATCAATGCAGCCATTACCAACATCTGCAGGTGCGGCACTTACCCCCGGATCCGCAAGGCGATTCACCGGGCGGCGGCAGCGGTGCGCGCGTCTGCCGTGTCGCCAACCTAGTCGTTCTCAACTGTTCCCCCTGCGAGTGAGCACCATGCTGAATCCCCTTCGCGTCGCCCTGGCCGTCATGGGTCTTGGAGTCCTGCTATCGGCTTGTGCAGACGACGGGTCGCCTGTCGCCGCCGCGCCATCCACCGCTGTGGTCTCACCGGCTGAATTTCAGGCACTGCTGGCGGCCGCGGATCCGGACAAGGGCCAAGTGCTGTTTCTCCAGTGCCGCGCTTGCCACAGTCTCGAGGCCGGCGGGGCCAACAAGGTGGGGCCCAACCTGCACGGCGTCTTCGGCCGCAAGGCTGGTTTGGCGCCGGGCTATGCCTACTCGGACGCCATCACCCAGTCCAGCATCGTCTGGTCGGCGGCGACTCTGGACGATTGGCTTGCCCGTCCCAGCGATTTCCTCCCCGGCAACCGGATGGTGTTTGTCGGCATCCGCTCACCCGGCGACCGGGCCAGCCTCATCGCTTATCTGCAGCGCGAAACGGGCGCCAAGTAGGAGCGCCGGCCGGCGCGACCCCGCTGCGTAGGAGCGCCTTCAGGCGCGATTTCCATTGGGGATCTCGCGCCTAAAGGGGCTCCTGCAGGCGCTCCTGGCGCCGCCGCTGCGGCGCTTCGCGACAACGGGTAGAACCCGCGCCTCCTGAGGTGCTAGTCCCTCCCGCAACAAAAGTCCGGCCGAGGAACGGACTCTATCGAGGCTCGGGTCAGTGGAAGAACCAGTGCTGGACCAGGCGACATTGCAGGCCTGTCGGGAGTCAACCTCGCCGGCTGGAAGGTGGATGACAACTCCAACTCCTTTGCCGCGTCCCTGGCGTTGCTGAACGTCACCAGCATAGCCCCCGGACAATCAGTGATATTTGCGGAGACGAGCAACCTCGGGACTACCCAGGCCCTCTTTGTCAATGCATGGTTTGGCGGAATCACCCCGGCCGGCTTCACCATGGGCTCCTATTCCGGCCCGGGCATTGGGCTTAGCACCGGAGGAGACGCGGTCAATATTTACAATGCTGCCGGTACTCTCCAGGCGAATGTCATCTTTGGTGCAGCAACCGCCGGCCGCACGTTTGACAACGCGGCAGGCCTGACGGGTCTCATCTCCCAGCTCAGCACAGTCGGCGTCAATGGAGCGTTCCTGGGCAGTGCCGACGGCCGCATCGGGTCGCCCAGTGTCGTTCCGGTCCCCGCTGCCGCCTGGCTGCTCGGGTCCGCGTTCGGCGTCCTTGGGATCTTCCGCCGGCGCCGCGCCGCCTAACCTGATCAAGCAAAGACAAGAGAACAAAAAACACAGCAGGCAAGCGCTTTGAGGGCCCCCGAGGGGGCCCTTCTTCTTTCCTCATCGGTATCTGCAGCGCGAAATAAGGTAGGAGCGCCCTTAGGCGCGACCCCCAACGGATCTCGAGTCACCGCGATTTCGCTGCCCACAGGCGATCGCTGAGCGCACTGAGCGATTCGACCGCCCCCGCATCCAGCCACCGGACGATGCCGGCGGTAACGTCTGGATAGTGCTGGGGGGTCGGTGCCGGCTGTGCCAGCCAGGCCAGAATGTCGTTGCGGGACAGGCGTCGGGTGACGCTGCCGAGGCCGAGCTGCGTCAGTGCCAGAGCATTCGATTCCTGCTCCAGGTGACCCTCGATGGGCTGCAGCAGTACGGCGATCCCGAGGTGCAGGCATTCACTCGCCAGCGTAAAGCCGGCGTTGGTAATCACGCCGCCGCAGCGGGCCAGGTCTGCCACGAACCCGGAGCGGGAGATCGGGCGGATCAGCGTGTTGTGATCGCGCTGCTCCCCGGCAACGTTTCTGTAGACGTGGAAGCGGTGTCGGGGAAACTGCTTGAGCAGCGGCACGAGCCGGCCGAGCGGCTCGAAGGCCAGGTAGACCAGGATCAGGTCTGATTCCACCGGGTCGCGGGTGAGCGCGAGGATCTCCGGTGCCACTGTCGGCGGTAGCACGGGGGCGCCGAAAGCATTCCAGTGGGCACCCGCCGGGATGGCCGTGGGCGCGAACAGGTCCAGTACCGCGCGGGTGATCACGTTACCCCGTGCTCGCGGCACCTGGGGCCAGGCGAAGGCATACAGGTGCCCGATGCCGACGCTGGGCAGACCACGACGGCGCGCCATCCAGGCCGTTATCGGCTCGTAGTCAGTGACGATCAGGTCGGGCTCGGACGCGGGATTGCGGAAGACATCGCGGATGAAGCGCACGGGACGGGCCCGCAGCGCGGTCCGGACGTAGCGAATGCGCCCGCCGTCGGCGACAAACGTGAGCCCGGGCCGGGTGGTGAGCGGTCCTCCGATGCGCGTGAGCCAGGACGGATCCGGCGGTGGGCCGCTCAGGACGACGTCGACCTGGTGGCCCAGCTCCCGCAGCTTGAGGATGACCGGCGTGGAGCGGACCAGGTGGCCGTGACCGGTGGTCTGGACGCCGTAGAGCATGCGCATGCAGAAGCAGCTGCCGGATTGCCTGCCGGATCGCCTGGCGGAGCGCCTTTAGGCGCGATCTCCATTAGGGATCGCGCCTGAAGGCGCTCCTACAGGCGCTTCGGCATCGCGCCGCGATAGCCGATAGCCCGCGCCCCGGACGGTCTGGATGCAGTCATCGTGCCCCGTCCCCCGCAGCGCCAGACGCAACCGGCGGACGTGCACGTCCACGGTCCGTTCATCCACATGAGCGTTGATGCGCCAGACCCGGTCGACGATCTGGGACCGGGACAGCACCCGTTCCGGGTGGCTCATGAAAAGATTCAGCATCTTGAACTCGATAGGGCCCAGGTGCACCGGCTTTTCGGCAGAGGTCACACGGAGACTGCGCACGTCAAGACTAAGACCCTCGAAACGCCGCACGTCCTGGTCTGTGGGCGGGACACTACCTGACCGGCGCAGGACGGCGTGGACTCGTGCCAGCAGTTCATCCCGGCCGAACGGTTTCGTCACGTAGTCGTCCGCACCGGCCTTTAGGCCTGCGACCCGATCCACCTCATCGGCCTTGCCGCTAACCATGATGACGGGGATCCGGGCGGTCGCTTCATCGGCCCGCCAGAGCCGCAGCAACTTGATGCCATCCATGTCGGGCAATTGCCAGTCCAGGAGAACCAGATCCGGCGGCTGGCGACCCGCCTCGTCGAGTGCGGAGAGGGCGTCCGCTGCCTCGACGGTTTCGTAGCCGGCGCTGGAGAGTAGGAAGGACAGCAGGCTGCGCAGCGGTTTGTGGTCCTCGACGATGAGGATCTTGCGGGCGGTGGTCATCGGGCGATGCCCTTGGTTGTTGTCAACGCGACGTCTGACGTGGCCACGGGCAGCGCGCGCCCGAACGGGAAGGACTACAGCAGTGGTCCGTGAAAGTTTCATGGCGGGAATATGACGACTCCGTGAACGCTGGAGTCCGGCCTGATTAACGCGCCGCGCTCTTGTGTGGCGCTTTGTTCACGTCCGCGTCATCGCCGGGACGCAGGGCCGGCGTAACTTCCCGCCTGTCGCGGACGTCCGAGAAACTTAAACAGACGAAAAGCCGGCGCGGCAAACAGGGCGGAAAGATTCGGCAGGGACCGGTCTCCCGCTGTCATTCAAGCGAGAACGAGGAAAATAATTCATGCGATCTTTGACCAAGAAAGTGGCGGCGATGTCCGCCTTGGCAATGCTGGGTGTGACGGGTGCGCAGGCCTCCGTCATTGCTGGCGGCGCCGCGGGTGGTTCCGAAGTCATCCTGTCGTTCGTCAACGCCGCCGGTGACTCGATCAGTCAGGACCTGGGTGAACAGGTCGCGGCGATCAACGCGGGCGACACTTACAATCTGAGCGCCTCCGTACTCAGCTTCATCAGTGCTGCTGGCGGTGCTGCCAACGTGACGTACGGCATCGTTGCCGGCACCACACCGACGCGGAATTACCTGACGTCGGCGGGCAGTGCGACGTTCGTGGACGACGTGACGATCGCCAACGGCGTCAAGAGCCTCTGGCTGGGGTCGATCAACCTCCTCGTAACGAACCTCAACCAGGGTGATGCCACTCCGACCTCAACCAACCTCGCCTACGGCCCGTTCCCGGCTGGTTCCGGCACGTCGAACTACCTGGACGGTGGTTACAACAACTGGTCGTCCGGCAGCTTCGAACTGGACAATCTGACCGCTGGCGACTCTACCCTTTACCTCTACAAGGTCGTCTTTGCCTCCGCCAATCTGGGTTTCGCCGCCATCACGAGCCTGAACGGGTTATTTGCCAACCTGAACCTTTCGGCCAGCCAGTTGCAGATCGGGCCGGCGGCTGTTATTCCGGTGCCCGCTGCGGTCTGGCTGCTGGGTAGCGCTCTCGGCCTGCTGAGCGTTGTTCGCCGCCGCGTCGCGACTGCCGCCTGAACCACGTTCTGCACGGACTCACTTAACTATTCAATTTCATCAAAACGGAGAACTCCTAATGCAACCGACCATCAAGCAAGTCAGCGGTACGCTGGCCGTGGCGCTAGCCGGCCTGCTCGCCGGCACCGCCCAGGCGGCGATACCGGCCGTGAGCGCCAGCTTCTACATCTCGGGCGCTTCTGCGGCTCGCGCCATCCCGCCCGCGATCGCCACCGAGCTGTGTGATCCGGCGGTCAACGATCGCGCCGACTACGTTGATAGCGCCTCGTCGATCAACTACCGCGTCAACGTCTGTACCCTGAAGAACACCGTCGACGTTCCCACCTCGATTCGTGGCCTGAAAGTCGCTTTCTTTTCCCGGTCCCAGGGCGGCACTCTGTTCGGCATCCGGGGTATTGCCATTCCCCAGACCATCAAGTTCATTGACGGCAGCACCTGCCCCGCAGATGACGGCAACCCCGCCACCGAGCAGCTCTGCCCCACCCTGACTGCCGACGCCGACTACGCTGTCCCCGATGGTATCGGTGATGGCAAGGTTCCGGACTTTGGCCTCTCCGACGAAGAGCCGATCTTTGGCTGCGAAGTGGCCAAGGAAAACGGCCCGGTCCAGTGCACCGTGGCCGAAGTTGCTGCGCTCAAAACGGCCAAGGTGACGGCAGCGCCGGTCTATCAGCTGCCCTGGACCATCCAGGCGGGTGACCAGCTGGCCACCGAACTCGGAGGCAACATCTCCTCCGTCGTGCTGACGGGTATCTTCTCCGGTAACTACCAGTCTGTCGCCGACATCAAGTCGGCCATGGGCGTTGCCCCGCTCGTGGGTGACGACACGGAAGGCCTCAAGGTCTGCCGCCGGACCAACACGTCCGGTACCCAGGCGGGTCACTCCCACCTCTGGCTCGGCAGTGCTTACTGCGGCTCCAGCACGAAGGTTGCATCCTTCATCGACGCCACCTTCGACGACAACAACGTGGCTAACGGCTATCCAACCAACTACACCGTCGTTGAAAACAGTTCTTCCAGCAACGTGGAGAACTGCGTCGTGGGTGTTGTGGCGGATCGCGGTCGCTCCATCGGGATCAATTCGCTGGAGAACGCGCCGAAGCCCGGTGGTGCCAACCTCGCGATCGATGGCATCGTGCCGAGCCAGCAGACGGCAGCACTGGGTACGTATCGCTGGTACGCGGAGTCCACTCTGAACTCCAACAGCGACACGATCAACAACGTTGCCGCCCTGAACGACTTCATCAATGCTGACCTGACCGCCCGGGCAACGACCACCCAGCGGAGTCAGTTCCGGACCCTGTTCCTTGCCAACGTGCGCAACCCGGCAAAGATCGTGGCCTCCGGCCTGAACGGCATCAACGCGCTGCCGGGCTTCGGCACTCCCACTGACCCCTTCGTCCCTGCCACTCCGGTGGGCTGGACGAGCAAGTTCGTGGGTCAGGGCGGCAGCAACTGCAAGGCCCCGCTGCCGGTCTTCCCGTAAGTCTCACTGTCGTGCTTCGCGACGTCTCGATACCTGCCGGCGCCCGAAAGGGCGCCGGCTCTTTCAGGCCAGGCCCCGCCCCGTCGACCCTTTATGACGTTTCCTTCACGGAAGTGTCACAGAAGTTCCCCACCGGGCCGGTACCCTCTCCTTAGCCTCTACGGCCCTTACAAGAAAACCGACAAGGAATGGAATTTATGAACCAGCGCTTCAACGGGCTTTCCGCCCTGTCCACCATGGCCGCACTGGCCATGCTGGGTGTTACGGGTGCCCAGGCATCCATCCTCGCCCCGAATGCCGTGGGCGGCTCCGAGGCCATCCTGTCCTTCGTCAATGGGGCGGGTGACTCGATCAGTCAGGACCTGGGTGAGCAGGTCGCTGCGATCAACGCGGGCGACACTTACAATCTGAGTGCCTCCGTACTCAGCTTCATCAGTGCCGCTGGCGGTGTCGCCAACGTAACGTACGGCATCGTTGCAGGCAACACGACGACGCGTAATTACCTGACGTCGGCGGGCAGTGCGACGTTCGTGGACGACGTGACGGTCGCCAACGGCGTCAAGAGCCTCTGGCTGGGGTCGATCAACCTCCTCGTAACGAACCTCAACCAGGGTGATGCCACCCCGACCTCAACCAACCTCGCCTACGGCCCGTTCCCGGCTGGTTCCGGCACGTCGAACTACCTGGAGGGTGGTTACAGCAACTGGTCGTCAGGCAGCTTCGAACTGGACAACCTGACCGCTGGCAATACGACCCTTTACCTTTACAACGTGGCTTTTGCTGTTGCCAACCTGGGCTCCGCCACGATTACGGGCTTCAACGCCGGGTTGTTCGCCAACCTGAACGTCGCGACCAGCCAGCTGCAAGTCTCTGCGGTCCCCGCGCCAGCCGCGGTGTGGCTGCTCGGTACCGCGCTCATCCCCCTGGCGCGTCGCGCATACAAGAAGTCCCGCACGGCCGCCTGAGCACGTCGCTTCAGTTTTGAGACCTCTGCCGGCGCCCCTCGGGGCGCCGGTTTTCATTGGGGGTTCCGGTTTAACCCGCCTGCAACATCCCTGAAACATTCCGCCGCGAGCATGGCGCGTCGGATTCTCTCCCTGAACACCAAACGAAAACCGAGCTGGATGTTGTCTGCACTTTTTAGGTCCGTGATCGCCTTCTGTGGCACCTGTGTTGTCGTTTCCGGCACCGCCAGTGGGCAGGAACCCCCGTCTGGCGAGGGGAAGCCACGCTTCGATGTCTGGGAGTACCGGGTAGAGGGGAACACGATTCTCGATTCTGTGGCGATCGAGCGCGCGGTCTACGGTGAGCTCGGCCCCGGGAAAACCCTCGACGATGTGAACGCGGCACGGGACTCACTTGAGAAGGCTTATCGTGATGCGGGCTATCCCACGGTCTTCGTCGATGTGCCGGAACAGGCGGTTGATGAGGGCCTGGTGCGCATAGCGGTGACCGAGGGTCGCGTCTCCAGAGTGAAGATTACAGGCGCCAGGTACTACAGCAACGGCTGGATCCGGGACCAGCTGCCCGAGGTCGCGCCGGGCAGCGTTCCCCGCATTGATGCCTTCCAGGAGCAGCTCCGGGCCCTGAACGTGCGCTCTGCCGATCGCCAGATCACCCCGGTGCTCCGGCCGGGCCAGGAACAGGGCACGGTCGAGATTGAACTGAAGGTGGAGGACCAGCTGCCGGTCAACGGTACCGTTGCCGTCAACAACCGGAGTACCGCCAACACGACGCCAACGCGGCTGGAGGCTGCTGTTCGCTACGATAATCTCTGGCAGCGGGACCATTCATTTGGCCTGCAGTACCAGGTGGCACCCGAAGACCCGGGCGAGACCCAGGTGCTGGCCGGAAGTTACGTGATACGGCCCAAGGCCTCCGGAAACGCGTTCGCGTTCTATGCACTGTCCAGCGACAGCAACATCGCCATAGTCGGTGGCGACATCAATGTCATTGGCAAGGGCCAGGTGTACGGGGCGCGGGCCATTCTGCCCTTACCGGGCGGGGAGGGGTTCTTGCACAGTCTGCAGCTTGGAGTGGACTTCAAGGACTTCGACGAGGTTCTTGGTTTCAACGTGGAAGGCGAGGAGGACATCGTCACGCCAATTACCTACCTCAACTGGTCCCTGGGCTGGAACGCGACGATCCCTCGGGAAACCCGCACCCACAGCCTGGACCTGACGGCGAACTTCGGCGTGCGCGGTCTCGCCAATGCGGACAATAAAGTTATCGATGGGAACGTGGCGGGTGAATTTGCTGACAAGCGCTTCAAGGCCCGCCCCAATTACTTCTACGTCAAGGGTGGGTATGCGCTGGTCCAGGCCCTGCCCTGGTGGAGCACCTCACTGGCCCTGGAGTTGCAGGGGCAATTGACTCCCGACGCCCTGATCTCGAACGAGCAGTTTGCCACCGGGGGTATGGACAGCGTGCGCGGGTACTACGAAGGCGAAGTGCTCGGCGACTACGGTCTGCAGGCGGCCCTTGAATGGCGCAGTCCGAATCTGGGCCCGCGCCTCTGGAAGCCCATCGGCAAGCTGTACGGCTTCGGCTTTGTCGACGGTGCCCACCTGCGCCTGAACGATCCCCTGCCCGATCAGGCGGCCAACACCACGGTCCTGAGCGCTGGCGTCGGACTGCAGTTGCTGGCCGACCCGCTCACCGCCGCCCTCGACTTTGCCGTGCCTCTCAAGGATGGCCCCAACACCCTGAAGGGCGATGACCGCCTCCTGTTCTCGGTGAGCTATGGATTCTGATATGCCGCCCTGTAATCCGAGTGCCCATTGCCGCCGCCTCGCCCTCTCCCTCGGGTTGGCCCTCTACTGCTTCGTGGCCGGAGCGCAGGCTCAGGCGGCCGGCCTGCCCGTACCCTGCGCGGGTGGGACTTGCGCCGGCGGCCCGGCTGTCTGGGTCACGCAGGGCCTGGCGACGGGCGTCACCAACCCCGCCGGAACCCTGCTGGACATCAACCAGACCACCGACAAGGCAATCCTCAACTGGGCCGAGTTCAACGTGGCCGCGGGGAACAAAGTCAATTTCAACCAGCCCGGCAAGAACTCGCTGGCACTCAACAGGATTTTCCAGGGCGACCCCAGCAAGATCTTCGGCTCGGTCACGGCCAACGGCCAGATCTACCTCATTAACCAGAACGGCATCCTCTTTGGCCAGAATTCCCAGGTGAACGTCGGGGCGCTGATCGCCTCGAGCCTCGACATCGATCCTGAGGCGGTGTCCGGGGGCATCCTCAATCCCAACCTGCTCCGGCAGGGCAAGGCGGCCTTCCAGGGCGATGGGCGGGTTTTCGTCCTCAATGCGAACGGCCAGGTGGTCACCGGAGACGATGGCCAGCCCATGGCCGTGAAAGTTGTTGTCGCGGAAGGCGCGACCCTCAAGACGGCCGCCACTGGCGGTGGCCGCATCGCCCTGATCGGCCAGCAGGTCGAGAATGCTGGGCGCATTGAGTCCCCCTCGGGGCAGGTCATTCTGGCGGCGGGCCAGAAGGTCTACCTGCAGGCGAGTGACAGCCCGGATCTTCGCGGCCTCCTGGTTGAGGTCGATGCGGGCGGTACGGCCTGGAACAAAGCGACGGGCCAGATCTCGAGCACACTGGGGAACGTGTCCATGGTCGGGCTCGCCGTCAACCAGGACGGGAGAGTGTCGGCCACGACCTCCGTGCAGAGCAACGGGTCGGTGCGACTCCTCGCTCGCGATACGGTGAACGTCGAACTTAGCCCCACCCTCCAGCCCACCCTGACGACGAGCCGCGCCGGGGCCGTCACGCTCGGTACCGGCAGCCGTACCGAGATTGGTACCGACACCGCCACGGCAGCCAGGACCGCCGTTCCCGACCAGGCCCAGCCCCGTTCGTCCGTCGAAGTGGTCGGGCGGCAGATCGAGATGCGCGCGGGCAGCACCATCAGGGTGCCGGGTGGCTCGGTCAGTTTCACGGCATTGCCGAATCCACGCGTCACCAGTCCCACCGGCGACTCGCCGCTGCCTGTGGACAACGAGTCACGAATCCGCCTGGAGACCGGTAGCCGGATCGACGTGGCCGGTTCCGTGGCTGAGGTGAGTCTCGCGCGCAATCTCGTCGAAGTTGAGCTCCGCACCAATGAACTGCGCGACTCACCGGTGCAGCGCGACGGCGTTTTGCGCGGTGAGACGGTGGTGGTGGACTCCCGGGTGGGAACGCCGCTGGCCGACGTCTCAGGCGCGCTCGCCGGCGTCAGCCAGGACGTCCGCGAACGGACCTCCGCCGGCGGCACTGTCAGCCTGATCTCCCAGGGTAACGTGGTCCTCGCCGAGGGCGCGACCATCGATGTGTCTGGCGGTGCGGTGAATTATCGGGGCGGCGTCCTGCAGACCTCCCGCGTCGTCACTGCGGATGGCAGTGTGCGCGACATCAGCAAGGCAGACCCCGGCCAGGTCTACGCGGGGGTCAGTAACCCAACGGTGGACGTGGTCTACCGGAAGTGGGGAGTCATTGAAACGCGCGCGGTGTCCGGCATTGCACAGGTCCAGGCAGGCTATACGGAGGGCCGCGATGCGGGCACCGTACAGTTCGCTGCGCCCCGGCTGGTTGTGAACGGCGATCTGCTGGGCAACGTCACGACGTCCGGCTTTCAGCGCACGCCCGCCACGCGCCCTCTGGGCGGCCGGCTCATCGTTGGCCTGCCGGAGGGCTCTGCTGGGGCTCTGCCGGACTACCGGACGCCGTCCATCAATTTTACGAACACGGTCGTGCCGGTGGCCGTGAGCACCGGACAGCCCTGGCCGGAGAGCTGGACGCGACTGGAACTTCCGACCCACTACCTGACGGAGGGTGGGTTTACGCGTACGGAGCTCTTCAGCAACGGCGTGATCAGCGTCGGTGCCGATACCCAGCTTGATCTGGCAGCTGGCAGTACCCTGCGGCTCCAGGGTGCCGTGGTGGATATCGCTGGCAACATTCGCGCGCCCGGCGGTGAGGTGCGCCTGGCCGCCGTGCAGCTGAATCCCCTGGCCGTCAGTTCCGGTTCGCGCCGGCCCGGCGTGACTGTCGCGGACAACGTGACGATCGACGTCAGCGGACGCTGGGTGAACGATCTGCCCCAGGTAGCCGGAAAGTCGCCAGCCGATCCCTTGTTCATCGATGCCGGCCGCATCGACCTGCAGGTTACAGTGCAGGGCGGTGAGCTCGCGGTGGGCAATGGGGCGCAGTTGCGCGCTGATGGCGGGGCCTGGCTGAACGGCACCGGCGGGCTGAAGTCGGGCCGTGGTGGCAGCATCGCCCTGCAGGCACTGGGCCCGTTGACCGCCCTTGCCACCGGCAGCGACCTTCAGCTGTCGGCCTACGGCCTCGGTCAGGGCGGCACACTGACCCTGGCGGCCAATCGCGTGCAGATTTCCGGCAATGGGCCGGCGTTCACGACGGCGCAACGCGCTGACCCGACGGCGCAGGACACCCCCTTCAACATTGCCACGGGCGTGTTCCAGCAGGGTGGTTTTGCAGATTTTCGCATCGTCGCTACCGGCGGCCGAGGGGCAGATGCCAACGGCAACGCGGTGGAGCCGCTGACCATCGCGGCAGGCGCCGTCGTGGCACCACGGGTCGCATTGTTGTCGCTCGATTCAGGGTTCCGCGGGTTCGCCAGTGGGGCGTCCATCCGGACGTTCTCCAGGACTGTCGTGCCGACGGACGACGTCCGGCCCGCCGCCAGTGTGGCCTTCTCCCTAGTGCCCCACGCGCTGGTCGCGCCGGAAACCGCTGGCGATCTGCTGCTGGCCGCAGGCAGCACCGTGCGGGTGGATCCGAAGGGTCGCGTGGAGTTTTCGGCACCGACCCGTGTGCGTCTCGACGGGTCGGTCACGGCTCCCGGCGGTGAGATTTCGGCGCGGCTGGGGAGCCCTCCGGGTGGCCTTGAGCAGGGCTTCGATGCCAACGTCGGAATTTTCGTCGGCAGTTCTGGCCGCCTCGACGCGCGAGGGACGACCATCCTCACCCCGAACGACGAGGGCTTCCGCCGGGGGCCGGTGCTCGACGGCGGCGCCATCACGCTGGCAGCGCGGCGCGGCCGCGTTGAGTTGGCCGCAGGTTCCGAGCTGGATGTCTCGGGCACCGTGGCGGAACTTGATCTGCCTACCGGCAATGCGGGTGCTGGCCGACCGGTGAACCAGCCCAGGGTGGTGGCAAGTCGGGGCGGGACGATCAATTTGCTGGCGCCCGAGGGTCTGCAGCTCGACGGTGTGCTCCGGGGCGCGGGAGGCAACCCGATAGCGGAGGGTGGTCTGCTGGTCGTGGGAGTCAGTCGGCTGCGAGGCTTCAATGTCGGCTCGGAACTCCTGCCGACGTTTCCCACCGGGCCGCGGCAGATCCAGGTCACGACCGCTCCGACCGGGGAAGTCGGGAATGGCATTGTGGAGTTTGACGCCTCCCGCCTCGCTTCAGGCGGCTTCGACAGTCTGACGCTCCAGGCCGACGACGAAATACGGTTTGCCACAGATATAGATCTGGCGATGCGCAATCGTCTCGCCCTGCAGGCACCGAACCTGCGAGCCGCCGCTGGCGTGAACGACGTCCGGCTGGTCGCCAACACGCTGGCACTTGGTCCAACCCTTGCGTCTTCGGCCGCTCCCACCGGCCCGCTGGCGGGGGCAACCCGACTGCGGGCAGAAGCAGGACTCATTGATCTCTCCGGGCGCCTGGCGCTGCAGGGCTTTGGCGACACGACACTCGCGGCGCGGTCTGATATCCGGGCGATTGGGCTGCCGGTGTCCGCCGGGACCAGTCTGCCGGGAGCTTTCAGTGCGTCCGGGCGGCTGGAGCTGCGGGCGGCCCAGGTTTATCCGACGACGTTCAGTGACTATCAGGTTACCGTGATTGGCGCTGGCGCGACGCCCGGCCTTCTGCAGATCTCCGCCAATGGAACAGCGGGGGCGCCCGTGCTGTCTGCAGCGGGCAAATTACGCTTCGCCGCCGATGAGATCGTCCAGTCCGGGGCGGTTCGCGCCCCCCTTGGTCAGATCGAATTCAACGCCCGGGACCGCCTGACGCTCGCGGCGGGCAGTATCACCTCCACCTCGGCCGCGGGACAACGCCTGCCCTTCGGTCGCGTGGTGGGTGGCACGAGCTGGACTTACGAATCGGTCCCGCTAATTACGCCGGACCTCCAGGCTCCGCCTGAAAAACGTATTCGTCTGGATGGTCAGGCGATTACGGTCGCTGACGGCGCGCTGGTGGATCTCTCTGGCGGTGGTGACCTCTATGCCTACGAGTTCCTCCCCGGGCCCGGCGGCTCCGTGGACGCGCTCGCCCCGGGGGTCAAGCCGAATCTCTACGCCGTGCTCCCGGGCGGCAGTCTGTTCGCGCCCTACGACACCCAGGAGTACCAGGGCTCGGATCTCAGGCCTGGTGACAGTGTCCGCCTGCAGGGTGTCCCCGGTCTATTGGCCGCCGGTGAGTACGCGCTGCTGCCCGCCCGCTATGCGTTGCTGCCAGGTGCCGTCCTCGTGGAGGTCGTGCCCGGGGTGCAGGATCTGGGCTTGAATCAGCTGGCAGGCCTGCCCGATGGCACGCCGGTCGTGGCGGGTGTGCGCACGATTGCCGGTACCGGCATTGCAGACAGCCGGACCTCGGGCTTTGCCATCCGCCCCGGCAGCTACGCCCGCCGGTTGGCCGAATACCGGGACAACTTTGGCAACACCTTCTTCACGCAGAAAGCGGCGGCTCTGGATCAACCGCCGCCGCCCGTGGCCCGCGACGCCGGGGCCCTGCAGCTGGTGGTCGGCGACCTTCTCGACCTCGGCGGCACATTGCGTCTGGAGGCCGACGCTGGTGATCCTGCGAAGGCCGACGATGACGGCCGGGGTGGCCGGCTTGACCTGAGCGCGGAACGTCTGCGCATTGTCGAGGCCGTAAGCGGTAGCGCTGACGGCGTGGTGGAAGTCGCCGCGAACGTCATCAACCGTATCGGTGCCGACAGCGTGTTACTGGGTGGCACACGTACAGTGCTGGCGGACCGCACGGAGATCTCGCCCACGGCCAGCACCGTGGAGATTGCGGCGGGCCTCGAGCTGACCGGCAGTGAGTACCTGCTGCTGGCGAAGGAGCAGGTCACGGTCGGTGCCAACGCCGCAGTGCGCAGCACTGGCGCCGCTACCGATCGAACTGGCGGCCGCTTGATCCTCACTGGCGATTCTGGTAGCGCGCTCGTGCGGGTGTCCCGTAACGGACCCGTGCAGTTCGGGCGCGGCGCGGGCGCCGCGGCGACCGGCAATCTGCTCATCGGTTCCGGCGCTGTACTGGCAGCGAACGGTTCCGTGGCGGTCGATGCGAGCGGCACTGCACGGTCGTTCGGCACCTACGAGCTGGGGCCGAAGGCGGCCCTCGCTCTCGGCTCCCGCCGTATCGTGCTCGGCACGGACCAGTCCACGGTTACCGATGGCCTTGCCCTCGGTGCAAACGCACTGGCTGCCCTCGGTGGCGTGGCGGAGCTGCGGCTCCGTGCCAGCGAGGAACTCGATGTTGCCGGTCCAGTCGTGCTCGGGTCCGATGGCAACCGGCTGGAGCGCCTCACGCTGGACACGCCGGTGATCCGGACGTCAGCTGAGAACGCCACGTTCAACGCGGGTGAGCTGACCCTGCAGAATTCCGGTTCCGTGCTGGCGAGCCCGCCGGGTAATGGCTCCGGCAGGCTCCAGATGAATGCCAGCCGGGTGCGCTTTGGGGGCGGCGACATCGCTCTGGGCGGTTTTGCCACCGCTGAGCTGAATGCCAGTCAGGGCATCAGTGCCGACGGTGCCGTACGTCTGCGGTCCGGCGCCGATCTCACCCTGTCGACGCCCACTCTCAGCGGCGCTGCGGGTTCGGCACTGGAGATTCTCGCGGCTGGCCGCGCCGTGCAGTTGACGACGCCGACAGGAACGCCGCCGACGGTTGCGCTCACGCCGGTCGGCGCCGCGCTAACGGTCGAGGCGGGGAGCATCGTGGCTGACACCCGCTTGATTTATCCGGCGGGGCGGGTGCGACTCGCGGCAGACGACAGTGTGGCGGTGGGCGCCAATGGTCGCATCGATGTTTCCGGGCGGCGTCTGAGCCTCGGCGGCGCTGCTGTGGACCTTCCGGCGGGGTCGGTGCAGGTGATCGCCCGCAACGGGGCAGTGAATTTTCTAAGCGGGTCCCGCGTGGATGTCTCGTCGGGCAGCGGGACGGCGGGCGCCGGCGCTCTGCAGATCCTGGGTGGCGGCGCGGCCACGCTGGCCGGCACTGTCGTGGGAACAGGTCCGGTAGCGGACCGCAGTGGCAGCTTTAGCCTCATGGCCGGCTCGCTGGCCGACTTCACCGACCTCAATCAGCGTCTGAACGGCGGTGGGTTTAATCGCAGTCGTAGCCTTGAGACCCTGTCGGGCGATCTGGTCCTTGCTGCCGGTGAAACACTCCAGGCCCGGCAGGTGACCCTTGCCGCCAGCGGCGGCGACCTGGTCGTGGCGGGGCGTATCGACGCCCGGGCCGGCGACGGTGGCCGCGTGCTGCTGGCGGCGCGGGACGCTGTCACCCTGACAGCGGGCGCCGAGATCGATGCCCGCGCAACCGCCGCCGGCGAGGGCGCCGCCCACGTCACCCTCAGCAGTAGGGATGGCGACGTCACCCTGGAGTCCGGCAGCCGCGTCCGGTTGACTGGCTTTGGAAGTGATCCCGGCGGTGAACTACTCATCCGGGCCACTGCGACGGGGGATGACCTCCGCGTTGCCAGCCTCGGTGCGGCGGTTGAAGGCGCGGTCCGTACGATCCTGGAACCCGTCCTGCGCTCTGCGCCCCTTGAGACTCTCGACAGTTTTGTCATCGAATCGCTGCGCTCTCTGCTGGATGCTTTCATGGCCGTCGCGCCTGCGACCATTCGCAATCGGCTCGGCGCCGGGGTAGACGTTCTCGTGCGGCCCGGTCTCGAAGTCCTGGCCGACAACGACCTGGTGGTCGCCGATGCCTGGGACCTGGCGGACTGGCGCTGGGATGCCCAGCCCGGTCACCTGGTGCTGCGCGCGGCTGGAAACCTGAGTGTCCAGGGGAGTCTCTCCGATGGTTTCGTCCAGGCCGGTACCGTGCTCAATCAGCTTCCGGGAGATTCCTGGTCCTTCGACCTGGTGGCCGGCGCCGACCCGGGCAGTGTCCTGACCGATGGGGTCACCGGCCGGTTGCTCGATGCGCCGGACAACGGTTCGCTCGAAGTGGGCGATGGACTGCTGGTGCGGACGGGCACGGGAGATATCCGGCTCGCTGCGGCCAACGACCTGGTTCTGGGCGGTCCGACGACGGCGATCTACACGGCGGGCGTAGCCGCCCGGCAGGCGCTCAATGTCGGTACCTTCCGGGCCAACTGGTCCCGTGACGGCGGCGACATCAGTCTCGCTGCTGGCCGGGATGTCAGCGCCACGTTACCCAGCCAGGTGCTGAGTGGCTGGAATGTGCGCAACCTCGGTTCCAGCGGCCGCGCCCAGTGGGCGACCGACTACGGCCGCTTCACTCAGGGCGTAGCCGCCCTCGCGGGTGGCACCCTCGACGTGACCGCCGGGCGCGACATCCTGAACCTCGCGGCGACGGTGGCGACGACCAGCGGCGACGTGCCCACGGAGCCTGGGCGCTTCGACACTTGGGGCGCCGGCGGCCTCGGCATCGCGGCCGGTCGCGACATCAATGGGGGTACTTACTCGATCTGGCAGGGTGACGGACGCCTGACGGCGGGTCGCTCGGTGGGACTGGGCACGACGGCCGATTTTACCCCGATCGGTGTCACGCTCGCGGCGGGGGCAGGCACACTGTCCGTGACGGCCCGCAAGGACCTGGACGTGGGCGCCATCATCAATCCCACGGTCATCCCGTCCGTCAATCCCTCTGCCGTCTATTTCTACACCTATCAAACAGACGACGCACTGGAACTCACCGCCACCGGCGGTCGGCTGCGGATTCTGAATGACCAGGACGCCTTCGCCGCCAACGTCGGCGGCGATGTTGCCGGCCGGATTACGGCCTTTGGTGTCGCCGCGCCCACCCTGCGTGCTACTGCTGCCAGCGGTGACTTCGAGCTGATCCGCGAGGTGCGTCTGCTCCCATCCCCGCGGGGGCAGGTCGAGATCATCGCCGCGGGTTCGATTCTGGCGGGTGACCGCAGTGTGCCGCTCCTGATGTCGGACGCGGATCCGACCGGACTACCGACCGCAACCCGTCCCGTGAGCGCGGGCCAGCTTCTGGCTGCAGTCTCACTGCCGTCCGACGCCGTGATTCACGCCGGGGACGATCGACCCGCGCTGCTGATCGCGGCCGCGGGCGATATCCTCGGGGGCGGCTGGCAGTTTGCCAAACAGTTCCGCGCCATCGCGGGCGGTGACATTCGGGACCTGTCGTTGACGGGACAGAACACGAGCGCGAGTCAGATCAGCCTCATTCAGGCCGGAAGGGACATTGATCTCAATGCCCGTGACAATCCCCGCAACTCATCCGGGAACCGGATCGAAGTGAGTGGCCCCGGCCGGCTGCAGGTGCTTGCGGGCCGCAACGTGAGCCTCGGCTTTTCCCGCGGCATAACCACCATTGGCAACTCGGCCAACGGGCGCTTGCCCGCCGGCGGTGCCGCACTGGATGTGTGGGTAGGCCTGGGCGGTGCGCCGGACTACGCCGGCTTCAATACCCAGTATTGGGACGAACAGTACAGCGAGGAGTTTGCCCGCTACCTCGCCGGTCCGGACGGTGGGTCAGGCCTGATTGACTACGTGGCCGGCGTAACGAACCGCACGGATCTGAATCCGGACAACGTCTGGACGGCCTACGGTGGCCTGAAGATTGAGGATCGGCAGACCTATGTAGCCACACTGGAGCCTGACCAGCGCATCACCTTCCTCAGCTTTGTCGATCTCGTGGATTCCCTCGTGGCCTATACCGGGACCGCTACCGGCCGTACCGACCTGACGCCGACGACCGCCGTAGCGGACTACCGGTTGCTCGACACGGAGCGACAGCGACCGCTGATCCAGGAGTTTTTCTTCCGGGAACTCCGGGATTCCGGCCGGCTCGCCAACCTGCCCCGGGGCGACTTCGGTTTCGACCGCGGCAAGACCGCCGTGGCGGCGCTATTCCCCCGCGAAGAGTCGTTCAAGGGCGATCTGAGCCTGCTCTTCAGTCGGCTGTACACCCTGGCCGGTGGAGATATCAGCCTGCTCGCGCCAGGTGGTCTCCTGAATGTCGGCCTGGCCCAGCCGCCCAGTAACCTGCCGGTGACCAAGCAGCCGTCCGACCTCGGCATCGTGGCCCAGGGATCAGGGCGCGTTCAGGTCTTTGCCGACGGGGACGTGCTCGTCAATCAGTCCCGCATCTTCACCTTGGCCGGTGGCGACATCCTGGTCTGGTCGAGCAATGGCGACATTGACGCGGGACGCGGTTCGAAGTCATCCATCTCGGCGCCACCGCCCGTCATTCGTGTGGACGCCAATGGCCAGGTGCAGGTGGAATTTGCTGACGCCATCGCGGGCAGCGGCATTCGCGGCATCCTGACCAGCGAGGATCTGGAGCCCGGCGACGTGGACCTGATCGCCCCGACCGGCGTCGTAAACGCCGGCGACGCCGGCATCGGCGCTGCCGGAAACCTGAACATCGCTGCACCCCAGGTCATCGGTCTGGACAACATCCAGGTCGTCGGCAATGCCACCGGCGTACCGACGGATTCGGGGGCGGCTGCAGGCCTGACCGGGGCTTCGGGCCTTGTTGCGAACGTCTCGAGCGACACGGAGGAGGCAGCCGTGGCCAGCGCGGCTGATGGCTCTACAACGCTCGCCGATGAGGCGCTGGGCTGGCTCGAGGTGTTCATCGACGGCTTTGGCGACGACGAGGACGAGGAACGGCGCCGGCGCCGCAGTCCCTAGTTGCCCCAGCCTGTGCCGCAAACGTGCCGTCACAGGTTCGTAACGTTCCTGTCACGCGGTTTTCCTAAAGTGGCGTTGAAATTGCACCCTGCTAAGCGCCTGCTCCCGGAGCAACTCAGTGACCCGCCGAATCGCCATTGCCGTCCTCTTGTTTCTGCTGGTACCGCACTCTGCATACGCCTGGTGGGACGACAACTGGGCGTTCCGCAAGCCGCTGACGCTCGACGCGACCGGCGCTGGTGCTGCCACCAGCACGAGCATTGAAGACGCGCCCGTCCTCATTCGCCTCCATGTGGGCAACTTCGGCTACTTCACCGACACCAAGGCCGATGGGGCGGATATTCGGTTCATCGCTGCCGACGACAAGACGCCGCTCACGTTCCATATCGAGTCCTTCGACCCGGTGGCCGGAATGGCCTTCATCTGGGTAAAGGTGCCGTCCATAGCCCCGGGAACCAGCGACACCCTCTACATGTATTACGGGAATCCCGACGCACCGGCCGCGTCCGATCCTGGTGCGAGCTACGACGTGAATCAGGTTCTTGCCTATCACTTTGCGGGGGTGCCACCGCAGGACGCCACGAGTTACGGCAATCAGCCGACTGAATCCACAGCGGTGGCAAATCCGGGTTCTGTTATTGGTGCCGGCGTGCGGTTCAGTGGTGCGGAGAGCATCGAGATCGTCGGTTCATCGACGTTACGACTGCTGCCCGACCGGGGCCTCACGGTCTCCGCCTGGGTAAACATTCCCGACTCCCCGCAAACCGATGCGGTCATTGTCGAACTCTCTGATCCGGCCGGGCCGTCAGTTCGCGTGGGCATCGCCGCTCTGGCCCCCTACGTGCGGGTGAATGATGGTATTGCCACCGTCGAAACCGAGCGGGCGGCTTCCTTGTTGCCCGGCAGCTGGGGACTCGTGACTGCCGTAATCAGCGCCAAGCGGGTAACCCTCTACCTGGATGGACGGGAGGTTTCCGGCATCGACACCCAGTTTGCCGAGACAGGCGGCGTGCTGACGATCGGCGCGAGCGCTGGCGGCGACAGCTTTCTCAACGCCCAGGTTGATGAACTGACCATCGCCAATACGGCGCGCTCAGTGGACTGGATCAAGGCCCAGTTCGCCAACCAGGGGCAGGACGATAAGCTGGTGCGCTACGGAGAAGATACGGCCAGGGAGGCGGACGGCGAGCCGTCCTACCTCCTCACTACCCTCCAGCAGGTGACCGTCGACGGGTGGATCGTGATCGTCATCCTCGGCGTCATGTTTGTCGTCAGCTGGATCATCATGATCACGAAGACTCTGACGATCCGGCAGGTGCGCAAGGACAACCGCGCCTTTCTGGCTGACTTTCAGAAGACTAGTACCCGTGCACTGGCCAGTCTTGACGCTGAGGAAGATACGGCTGAGGGCGAGCACAACGTGCTGCAGGCGCTCTCCGGTTCCCACGATCATTACCAGAGTTCCACGGCGTACCGCCTTTATCACGCTGGCATTAAGCAGGTGCAACTGCGGTTTGCCAGCACTGCCGGCGCGTCGCCTGCGGAAATACTCAGCCCGCAGGCCCTCGACGCCATCCGGGCCACGATCGACGCGACGAACGTCCGGGAAACCCAGAAGCTCAACAGCCAGATGGTCCTCCTGACCCTGGCGATTGCGGGCGGGCCCTTCCTCGGCCTGCTCGGCACCGTGGTCGGCGTAATGATCACGTTTGCAGTGATTGCCGCCACGGGCGAAGTTAACGTCAGCTCCATTGCGCCGGGTATTGCGGCTGCGCTGGTCGCCACCGTGGCGGGCCTGGCCGTCGCCATTCCGGCGCTGTTTGGCTACAACTGGCTGGCGGCCCAGATCAAGGAGATCGTGGCCGACAATCGCGTTTTCGTTGACGAGTTTGTTACCAAGGTTGCCGAGCGCTACAGCTGAGGGATTGCCGATGGCCGACGTTCAGGAAGACGGTGAACTGTACGACGAAGTCAATGTCGTGCCGATGCTCGACCTTGCCTACGTACTGCTGGTGATTTTTATCATCCTGACTACGGCTACCGTCCAGGGAATCAAGGTCGACCTGCCCAAGGCCAGTGCGGCGCCAAGCCTCGCCGAACCAAAGACCAAGGCGGTATCCATTACCGCCGATGGCACCATTTACCTGGATACCTATCCCGTCAGTCTCTCCGAGCTTGAAGCGCTGTTACGCCAGTACCGGGCTGCCGATCCTGACCTGCCCGTGATTGTGAAGGCCGATGCCACTATCCCCTACCAGCGCGTGGTGGATGTGCTGGACCTGCTCGGGCGACTCGAGATCACCCAGCTGGGTCTCGTAACCCAGCGAGTCGTCAAGTAGCGGCGCATGGCGGTTAGCAGCAGGAAAAAGGGCAGTGGGTTGCGGAGCTACCTGCCTATTACTGCCATCTCCCTGGCGGTCGTCGCGTTTGTTGGCGGGGTCGTCTGGCTGATTGTGAGCAGCATGGGCGACGCCGGCAAGCCCACGAAGAAGCCCATCCAGCAGGTACAGCTCATCCGGCCGCCACCGCCGCCGGAGACGCCACCCCCACCGCCGCCCGAGGTGGAGGAGGTGGAGGTCTCCGAGCCGGAGGCGCCAGAGCCCGACGTGGCGGATGCGGACCAGCCGCCGCCGGGCGATCAGCTCGGCCTGGACGCTGATGGCGTCGCGGGCGGCGATGGCTTCGGGCTGCTGGGCCGCAAGGGAGGCAGGGATCTGCTGGGAGCCGGCGGCAGTGATCAATACAGGTGGTACGGCCAGATCCTCAAGAACGACCTGATCGACAAGCTGGCCGAAATACGCGACATCCGCCGTGACAGGTACTCGATTGTGGTCAGTCTCTGGCTGGCGCCTGATGGGCGGATTCAGCGCTTCAGTGTGGTCAAACCGACGGGCGACAAGGCTTTGGATCAGGCTCTGGTCGCCGCTCTGGAGTCGCTCGGCAAGGTCTCGGAAGTTCCACCGCCAGGCATGCCCCAGCCGGTGCGCTTGCGAATTGTCAGCCGCATCTGAGCGGCACTTTTATTTACCTGCGGAAATCCGGGTTTGACATGACACCAAGAAAGCTCCTCCTCGCGTGCTCGGCAGTCCTGCTCACTGCATTCAGCCTCAATGCGGTCGCCCAGGAGGCTGCTGGGTCCGACATGGCTGTCCTGCGCAACACCGTGGTCAATCTGCTGGAGGCCATGGTCAAGCAGGGACTGATCTCCAGGGAATCGGCGGAGAAGCTGGTTGCCGAGGCCCAGTCCAAAGCGAATGCAGAGGCGGTGGCCAGTGTGGCTGCCGGCGCCCCCGCGCCCGGTGACGTCCGCGTCACCTACGTCCCCCAGGTCGTGCAGGACCAGATTACGGCCCAGGTAAAGCAGGACGTGCAGGCGAGCGTAGTCGCCGACGTCAAGAGAGCGGCCGTGGATGAGGGTTGGGGCGTTCCGGCAGCGCTTCCTTCGTGGGTACGCAATGCCACCTGGACCGGCGAAATCCGGGTTCGGGCAGAGAACATCAATTATGGGATTGGCAATCTGCCGTTCGCCTCTCCTGATATTCAGTCGATCAATGAGGCCGGAGGTATAGCCCAGGCCGGACCGGACGCGTTTCTGAATACGACCGAGGATGAGACGCGATTGCTGCTGAGGCTGTCGTTTGGCGGCAAGTTTGATCTGAACGAGAACACTGTGGCTGCCTTACGTTTTTCGACGGGAAATCAGCCCAATCCGGTAACCCGCAATCAGGCGCTCGGGAGCTACGGCCGAACCTCACCGATTCTGCTTGAAGAGGCGTACTTGCGGCTTGGAACGCCGGCTGATCAGGAAACCCAGCAGTTGCTGTTCTGGGCGGGCCGAACGCCGGACATCTATCAGACCTCCGAGCTGGCCTGGGACAATGACGTTCGCTTTAACGGTTTCAGCCTGCAGTACAACTGGAACAATCCAAAGCTTCCGGGCCAACTCCGTACCTCGCGGGGCCTTTTTGCCAACGCTGGTGCCTACGCAATCCAGGAGGAGCAGTTCACCAGCAACGACAAGTGGTTGCTGGCTGCTCAGCTGGGCTACGAATTCAACGTTGTGCCGGAATTGCGTTTGAGCATGGCTGCCGCCTATTTTGACTACCGGAATATCACCGGCAAGAAGAATCCATTCGGTCTTCGTATCAATGATTATACGGCGCCTCAGTTCGTCCAGAAGGGCAACACTGTTTTCGATATCCGGAATGACGCAGATCCCACAACAGAGCTGTATGCACTGGCAGCTGACTACAACCTTCTGGAGCTGAATATCCTCGCCAACTGGACCGTGCAGCCTGATCTGGTGCTCGGGATGGGGGCCTACTACATCACCAACCTCGGCTATGACGAGAACGATGTGCTGGAACGCACTGGCGTGTTCGTGCCAAAAAAAGCCAATGCCTACCGGCTGGACTTTCGCGTGGGCAGCCCAGACATCGCCAAACCGGGGGCTTGGCGCGCCTTCGTAGCCTACAACCACATCGAGCGTGATGCGGTCCTCGACGCCTTCAATGACTCCAATTTCCATCGTGGTGGTACCGATGCCGGGGGCTACACCATCGGTGGCGAGCTGGGTATCTGGAACAATACCTGGACGCGGCTCCGCTACCTGTCGGCTGACGAGATCGATGGACCGCCGCTGGCGATCGACGTTCTTCAGCTTGAACTGTACGGGAAGTTCTGAGGACTCCCATGCGCGTCGCTCCGGGTATCCTGTTGATCCTGTCGCTGCTGGCGACCACAGCCTTTGCCCAGGAAGCCCGGCGTGCTGGTAGCGACGCCAGTGCACGGCTGCAGCAACAGCTTCAACAACTGGGGAGTGAGCGCACGGCACTCCAGACGGAGAATGCGCAGCTGAAGGCGCAGGTTGCCAAGCTCGACAAGGACGCCAAGGCCTTCTCCACGGAAAAAGACGCCCTCACCCGTCGGGCCGGGGCGGCGGAGAGCAAGGTGAGCCGCGCAGAGTCCGGGCAGCAGTCCGTCAGTTCCCGACTGGAGTCTACGGAGTCCCGACTGAACGAGGTCGTCGGCAAGTACAAGGAGCTCGCTGAACAGTTGCGCGTGCTTGAACTGGAGCGCAACAACCTCGCTCGCCAGGCGGCCCAGGACGGGCAAAACCTCAAGCTCTGTGCCGAGCGTAATGTGCAACTGGCCGGTGTGGCCAATGAGGCTCTGGACCGGTACCAGAACAAGGGTTGTTTCGGCGCGCTCGCCCAGGCGGAACCCTTCACGGGCCTGAAGCGGGCTGAGGTGGAGAACGCTGTCGAGGGCTACCGGCAGCAGATCGACACGCTTAAGGTGCCTGCCCCGGCGACGCCCGTTGCCCCGTAGGAGCGCCTGTAGGCGCGACAGCTGGAGGAGTCGCGCCTGAAGGCGCTCCTACAGGCAGGAAAATCAATTACCTACGGACTGTCATTAAAGTTTAAAGAGACCGTCAAGAATCCGTCAGCAGGCCGGTCCATGCTGGGTTCGTCGGCAGTACCGACGGAGCGTTGCACGGATGCTGGATTACAGTCTCCCCGCCGCCTTCGCACGACTCGACAGTCTGGAAGTGCGCTTTTGCCTGCCGGTCAATTCTGCAGGCCGTCATCCCCTGGTCCGCAACTACTTTGTGACGGTCAGCCGGCTCGGCGACGGCGTTGCCTGGTACACGCTGATTGCCACCCTGCCGTTGCTCTACGGCAGCAGCGCGCTACTGCCAGGGCTGCACATGGTTCTTACCGGGCTGGTCGGCGTTGCGCTCTACAAACTCCTGAAGCGGCGACTGGTGCGTGAGCGGCCGTTCCACTCCCACGAGGGAGTTCGTGCTCTGGTAAGGCCGCTGGACCGCTACAGCTTTCCCTCCGGTCACACGCTCCACGCGGTGAGCTTCACCGTCATGCTGGGTCACTACTGCCCTGCGTTGCTCTGGCTGGTGGTGCCCTTCGCTGTCAGCGTGGCCGCCTCGCGAGTCGTTCTGGGACTGCACTATCCGACCGATGTGCTGGCCGGGGGGCTCCTGGGCTGGCTCCTGGCGGTCGCCAGTCTGGCCATTCTTCCGGCCTGATACCGGGTCTGTCAGGGTTCAGACCCCGAAGCGCTGCCAAGCGACTGTTCCCCAGACCAGCGCGGCCAATACCAGACTCAGGAATACGGCCGCCGAGCCGAGATCCTTGGCCTGTCCCGAAAGCGGGTGGTTCTCGTCGCTGATGCGATCCACGGTGGCTTCCACCGCCGTGTTCAGGATCTCAACGATCATCACCAGGACCCAGGTAGATACGAGCAGCAGTCGCTCGAGTTCGGTTTGGCCCAGCCAGAGAGCTGCAGGGACCAGCACCAGGCCGGCCAGCACTTCCTGGCGAAAGGCTTCCTCGCCGCGCCAGGCCGCTGAAAAGCCGGCCGCTGAGTAGCCGGCCGCATCCCATATTCGCCGAAGTCCGCGTTTACCTTGCTTTGCCATGTCTATGATTTTAAACCATAACAGGATATACCGCTGGCGCGGCTAAGGGGCGAGATCCGAGGGCACGAAAGCCTAGCGAAAATTCCGGGCGGGCGGCGGGAGGGCTTCTCCTGTAATCGAAGAGAAACATTTCCGTAAATGAGCTGCAATCAGTCCTCGCCAGAATAAAGCCTCAGTAATCTGGCACCTGATCCCCAATCGTGACCCGTATTCTTCTCGTCGACGGCAACGCAGATGATAGAGAGTGGGTGCATGACCGGCTCAAGGCCGCCGGACATGAGGTCGTCTGCGCCAGCGATGCCACCACCGCGGTAGAACGCCTTGAGAAGCGTTCTTTCGATATGGTGGTCACGGAATGGATGCTGAGAGACATGTCCGGGCTCGAACTCGCCCACTACGTCCGGAAACACTCCAACGGTCGGCTGACCCGGGTCGTAATGCTCAGCGGCCGACAGGAGGCGAGCGCCGTGGCTCAGGCCCTTGATGGCGGTGTGGATGACTACCTCACGAAGCCGGTACGCGAGGAGGAGTTGCTGGCTCGGGTTAACTCCGCGCTGCGCCGGCCGGCGGCACCGACGCGGGAAAATGTCCTCGAAGTCGGACCGATACGGCTGGACAAGCTCGGCCACAAGTTCACGGTCGGCGTGCGGGAAATCAGCCTCGCGCCGGTCGAATTCCGGCTGATGGCCTATTTCATGGAGAACCCCGGGCGCGTCCTGGCCCGGCGGCACCTGCTGGAACAGGTCTGGCGGCGCCGGGGTGGTATCGGCGAGCGGACCGTGGACGTCCATGTCCGCCGACTGCGGGCGGCCCTGGAGCCCCACTCCTGCGAGAATCTGCTCCAGACTGTCCGGGGCTTTGGTTACCGTTTCGGTTAAATGGCCCCGTCAGGGGTCCGCCGGTGTCACAATTCCATCCAGGACGGTCAATCCCGTAACGCGTTTGTAATAGAAGCCTGTTGCAATAACCTGCGACAGTATTGCAACGGAACACCATGAGCGCACGCAGAATTCTGGTTGTAGAAGACGAAGCACCCATTCGGCAGATGATTGCCTTCAATCTCAGCCGGGCCGGCTTCGAGGTCGAAGAGGCTGAGGACTGCTCCTCGGCCCGGCTCCGCATCGCCGACTCCCGGCCTGACCTGATGCTGGTGGACTGGATGCTTCCCGACTCCAGTGGCCTGGAGCTCACCCGGACGCTGCGCCGGGAGGAGGCCAACCGCGAGATGCCGATCATCATGCTCACGGCCCGTGCCGAGGAGCGTGACAAGCTGCTCGGCCTCGACGGGGGCGCCGACGACTACATCACCAAGCCGTTCTCTGCTCGCGAACTGCTCTCCCGAATCAATGCCGTTCTGCGTCGGGCTGCGCCCTCCGCCGATGAAGCCCTGGTGGCCGGGGAGCTGCAACTGGACCCGGTGAGTCATCGCGTGTTCGTGGGCGAGCGGGAGATCCAGCTCGGCCCGACTGAGTATCGACTGCTGAAGTTCCTGATGGAGAATGCCAACCGGGTCTACAGTCGCACCCAGCTGCTCGACTTTGTCTGGGGCCAGAATGTGTACATCGAGGAGCGCACGGTCGACGTTCACGTCCGGCGCCTGCGGAAGGTGCTCGAGGAATACAAGGTGGAGCACTATATCCAGACGGTCAGAGGCGCGGGCTACCGCTTCTCCGCGCGCTGAGTAAATGCCCAAGGTCTGGACCTGGACCCTGATTCGCTACGGCGGCGCGCTCGCGGCCGGCGCTTTCATTGGGTTTCTCTACGGGCTCCCTGTGTTGGGCGCACTTCTTGTCGCCCTCGGCCTGCTGTTCTGGCAGATGTACAACCTCTATCGGCTCGAGCGCTGGCTGGCGACTGGCAAAATCGGCGACATTCCCGACGGCGATGGCGTCTGGCCACCCGTCTTCGCCAAGATCCAGTTCATCAAGGGCAAGGTGAAGCGCCGGGGCAAGCGCTTTCGCAAGCTGCTCAAGGATCTCCGTGCCTCCACGGAGGCTTTTCCCGACGGCGGCGTGATCCTCAATGCCAGTCACGAGATCGTCAACTACAACCAGGCGGCCCGGCTGCTGCTGGGCCTGAAGAATCGCAGCGATCGTGGTCAGCGCATCGAGAACCTGCTGCGCTTTCCCGATTTTGTCGACTATCTGAACAACCCGGCGGACAGATTGGCAGTCGATATTCCGTCACCTTCCACCCCGGAAACCTGGCTCGCTTGCCGGCTGATCCCTTACGGGCCGGACCAGACCCTGCTGCTGATCCGGGATGTGAGCCAGAGGGTGAAGATCGAGCGGGTACGGCGGGACTTCGTGGCCAACGCTTCCCACGAGTTACGGTCGCCCCTGACGGTAATCATGGGCTATCTCGATGCCCTGGCTGACGACGGACGCATCCCCGACACCTGGCACCAGCCGATCAGGGTGATGCAGGACCAGTCCGTCCGGATGCGGCGCCTGGTCGAGGATCTGCTGCAGCTCTCCAAGCTGGAGTCCGGCCAGTCGGTCCCCAAGGACCGGGTGGTGGACGTGGCCGCCATCCTGGCCACCGCCCGGAAGGAAGCCTTCGCGCTGGCGGAGCACCCGGAGGCTATCGAAATTGAACTCAACAGCCCGGCCAACCTGCTCGGGGAGGAAACCGAGCTGCAGTCCGTCGTCTCCAATCTCGTCTCCAACGCCGTGCGTTACACCCCCGCCGACGGGGAGGTCACCATCCGCTGGACCGTGGACGCCGAAGGCGGGCACCTGGAGGTTCAGGACACCGGGATCGGGATCGCCGACGAGGATATCTCCCGGGTCACTGAGCGGTTCTACCGGGCTGATGGGGGGCGCGCGCGCCAGCGGGGCGGCACCGGCCTTGGCCTGGCGATCGTCAAGCACGCACTCCGGCGCCACGACGCGGAACTGGAAATTCGCAGTCGCCTGGGTGAGGGGAGTACCTTTGTGTGCCACTTTCCACGGGATCGGCTGGCCCTATCCTGATACTCTTTGTTTCGCTGGATCCTTATTCCAGCGGCCGCAGGTCAAGGAGCGACACTATGGAATCGGAAAGCTTCAGCCACCACATTTCCCGGCGCTTCAACGCCGAGCTCGAACACCTGCGGAGCGAGGTGCTCCGGATGGGCGGGCTTGTTGAACAGCACCTGGATACGGCCGTCGAGGCGATTATCGCCGGCGACAGCGACATGGGCCTCCGCGTCTCCAACGACGATCACAAGATCAACCGGCTTGAAGTGGATATCGACGAGGAGTGCCGGAAGCTTCTCGCCACGCGGATGCCGGCCGCGGCTGATCTTCGTCTGATTGTCATGGTCATCAAGACCATCACCGACCTCGAACGGGTGGGGGATGAAGCGGCCAAGATCGGGTACCTGGCCTCCCACCTGGCGACGGACCGGGAGCGGTATGCGGCTTACAGCGAACTCAAGGCGCTGGGCGAGCACGTCCAGGAGATGCTCCACGACGCCCTTGATGCCTTCTCCCGCATGGATGTCGACGACGCGCTGGCGGTCATCGAGGAAGACAAGCTGGTGGATGAGGAGTACGACCAGATCACGCGCCAGTGCATCTCCCTCATGATGGAAGACCCCCGCACGATCCGTCGGTTCATGGACGTCACCTGGGTGGCCCGGGCGCTGGAGCGCATCGGTGATCACGCCAAGAACATTGCGGAATACGTCGTGTTCCTGGTGCACGGCCGGGATATCCGCCACACGGAGCGGGAAACCGTGCTGCAGGAGCTGGAGGCCGCCAGGAGCGACCGGTCGGCGTCGAGTTAACGCCGAGGCTGAAATAATTCCATAACATTCCGGTCATAAGATGGCTCGCTCCAGAGCCCCAAGGTTTAACTCCCCGGAGGTCCACGTGAATTACTGTCGTCCCGTTTTCAGCCTGCTGACCGCAGCCGTACTGCTGGCCTTTAGCACCGGCCCGGTTTCGGCCCAGGCAGCCCGCGACTACATCAGCATCGTCGGCTCGTCCACCGTCTATCCGTTTTCCACGGTCGTCGCCGAGCAATTCGGCAAGACCAGCCAGTTCAAGACCCCCAAGGTCGAAGCCACCGGCTCCGGGGGTGGCATCAAGCTCTTTTGTAGCGGCGTGGGTGTTCAGTATCCGGATATCGTGAACAGCTCCCGGGCCATCAAGGCGACGGAACTGGCCGCTTGTGCCGCCAACGGTGTGAAGGATGTCGTCGAGGTCAAGATTGGCTACGACGGTATCGTGATGGCCGAGTCGAAGGCGTCGCCCGGCTTGCCGCTGACGCTGCGGGATGTCTATCTGGCGCTGGCGAAGCAGGTGCCAAACCCGAATGGCACGGAAACGCTGGTGGCCAATCCCTACAAGTCGTGGAAGGACGTCAACCCGAAGCTTCCGGCAGAAAAGATCGAGGTTCTGGGGCCCCCGCCAACCTCCGGCACGCGGGACGCCTTCGTCGAGCTGGCAATGGACGGTGGCTGCAAGACCTTCCCCTGGATCAAGGCGATCAAGGACAAGGATGAGAACAGGTTCAAGCAGATCTGCTACACCATTCGCGAGGATGGGTTCTTCATCGAGGCTGGCGAGAACGATAACCTGATCGTCCAGAAGCTGAAGTCGAACAAGGATGCGGTCGGGATCTTTGGTTACAGCTTTCTCGAGCAGAACGAGGACACGGTCAAGGGTTCCCTGATTGATGGCCAGGCCCCCACCTTTGAGAACATTGCCAGCGGCAAGTACCCCGTGTCCCGGCCGCTGTACTTCTATGTCAAGAAGGCCCACGTCGGGGCGATCCCTGGTATCAAGCAGTTCGTCACCGAGTTCACCAGCCAGAAGGCCATGGGTGAAGAGGGCTATCTGGCGGATCGCGGTCTGGTTCCGTTGCCGCCCGCAGAGTACCAGGCGGTGGTGAAGAAGGTGGCGACGATGGAAGTCATGCCCCCCGCCAAGTAACGCCAGGTAACCGGCCACGGAAGCCGGGGCTAACCAACAAGTCAGCGGCGGCCAGCAAGCACTGGCCGCCGCTTTTCTACTGAAGGAATAAGAGTGACGTTCCCCCCATGCGCCTGACGACGCTGGCCCTGATTCTGACAGCGATGGCTCTGGCTGCCTTTTACCTCGGGCGAAACCGCGCGGTGGCCATTGGTGGCGGGTCCGGGAAAGCGCGCCTCCTGCACTCGCTCCCCAAGTACTACGGTTACTACACGGCCATGTGGTGCGTGCTGCCGGGGCTGGCTCTCCTGCTCGCCTGGACGGCGTTCAGCGATACCGTCATCACGAGTCGCGTCATCGAGTCGCTACCGGACAGTCTGCGCAACCAGCCGGAAGCGCAGTTAGGCCTGACCCTCAACGATATTCGCAACCTGGCGGCCGGCCAGATGGTGGACGAGGCCCGACGGCCGGAGTTTGCCGTGGCGGCGGACCTGTATAACAACCTGCGCCTTGCAGCCCAGAAGCTGCTCTCGGGGCTCATCATTGCCGTATCGTTTTTGGGTTTTGCGCTCGCCTGGTGGCGCGTGCAGCCAAAGTTCCGGGCCCGCAATCACGTGGAGCTGGCCATCAAGGTGGCGCTGATTGCTGCGTCCCTGGTCGCGATCCTCACGACTTTGGGCATCCTGCTGTCAGTGACCTTCGAGTCCATTCGATTCTTCCGCCAGGTGCCGTTCGACGACTTTCTGTTCGGCCTGACCTGGAGCCCCCAGATGGCAATCCGGGCGGATCAGGTCGGCTCTTCGGGAGCCTTCGGGGCCGTACCGTTGTTCGCCGGTACGCTCCTGATCTCGGGGATAGCGCTCATTGTGGCGGTACCTATCGGCCTCATGATCGCGATCTATCTGTCCGAGTACGCCCGGCCTGCCCTGCGCCGGGTGGTCAAGCCGGTGCTTGAGGTGCTGGCCGGTATTCCCACGGTGGTCTACGGCTACTTTGCGGCCCTGACCGTGGCGCCGGTGATTCGCCAGTGGGGCGACAGCATGGGCCTGGATGTCGCCTCGGAAAGCGCCCTCGGGGCTGGCCTGGTCATGGGCATCATGATCATCCCCTTTGTGTCGTCGCTCTCGGATGACGTGATCAATGCTGTACCCCAGTCCATGCGGGACGGGTCCTACGCGCTGGGAGCCACCAAGTCCGAGACCATCAAGCGCGTCATCCTGCGGGCCGCGCTGCCGGGCATTGTGGGCGGCGTATTGCTCGCCGCGTCCCGAGCCATCGGCGAGACCATGATCGTGGTGATGGCCGCCGGCCTGTCGGCCAACCTCACGGCGAATCCCCTGGAGTCCGTCACGACCGTGACGGTCCAGATCGTTACCCTGCTCGTTGGTGACCAGGAATTCGACAGTCCAAAAACCCTGGCAGCATTCGCTCTCGGTCTGGTGCTGTTCGTCGTGACCCTGATTCTGAACATCATCGCCCTTCAGGTGGTCCGCCGTTACCGGGAGCAGTACGACTGATGGCCATGCTCACTCCTGCCGAGACTCGCCGTCGCGTGGATGCCAGCCTGCGTCGTCGCTATCGCAGCGAGTGGCTGTTTCGACTCTATGGTCTTGTTTCGGTGCTCCTCGGCATCGGTTTTATCCTGGTATTGTTTACGACGATCATTGGTAACGGCTATGGGGCATTTCGCCAGGTCTTCATCAAGCTGGAGGTTCAGTTTGACCCTTCCGTCATAGATCCGGGCGGCACCAGACAGCAGGACACTCTTGCTTCGGCCGACTACGCGCAACTGATAAAGACCTCATTGAGTACGCTGTTTCCCGATGCGGAAGACCGAGCCTCCCGTCGTGAGTTGAACGCGCTCGTCAGTTCCGGAGGCGCGTTTCAGCTGCAAAAAATGCTCCTTGCCGACCCCACATTGCTGGGGCAGACGCGGGATGTCTGGTTGCCTGCCGACGACGAAGTAAATATGGTTGTGAAGGGCAGGGACGGAGCCCAAAGGCTCAGCGACCGGCAGATGGCCTGGATCCAGACGCTTGAGTCGTCCGGAAGGCTTGAACAACGCTTCAACACCCTGTTCTTCACGGCTGGAGATTCCCGCGAGCCGGAACTGGCCGGCATCTGGGGGGCAACCAAGGGGTCGTTCTTCATGTTGCTCGTGACGCTGTTTCTTTCGTTCCCGCTGGGCGTCGCTGCAGCGATCTATCTCGAGGAGTTCGCGCCCCGCAACTGGCTTGTTGATGTCATCGAGGTGAACATCAATAACCTGGCTGCCGTCCCATCGATCGTTTTCGGCCTGCTGGGTCTGGCCGTCTTCATCAACTTCTTCGGGATGCCCCGTTCTGCCCCGCTGGTTGGCGGCCTCGTGCTGACGCTCATGACCCTCCCGGTCATCATCATTGCCTCGCGGGCGGCCATCAAGTCGGTCCCGCCGTCCGTGCGCGAGGCTGCCTTGGGGGTCGGCGCATCGGCAATGCAGATGGTTTTTCACCACGTCCTGCCGCTCGCCCTGCCGGGCATGATGACTGGCGCCATCATTGGTATGGCCCGGGCGCTGGGCGAGTCCGCGCCGCTGCTGATGATCGGCATGGTGGCCTTTGTCGTCGAGCCGCCGGGCGGCCCGATGAGCCCATCCACGGCGCTCCCCGTGCAGATCTACCTCTGGGCCGACAGTCCAGAGCGGGCCTTTGCCGAGAGGACGTCGGCCGCCATCATGGTGCTGCTGGCGTTCCTGCTGGTAATGAACGCGGCTGCCGTCTGGTTACGGAGTCGTTTCGAACGCCGCTGGTAGCGGTTAGCCCGGGAGATTGACGATAATGCTGCTGATGGACAAGGAACCAGGATTCGTCCCCATGCGCGAGCGCGGTGAGCCGAGAGGTGGAGCTGGTGAGACGGCGGGGAAAGCCGCGGCCATTGCTGATGCTGCGGAGACCGATCGCATCGCCCCTGAGACCGTGGGTGATATCACTTCAAAGAATGCAGTGATCAAGGTCCGGGGGGGGAATGTCCACTACGGTGAGACTCACGCCCTGCGCAATATCAATCTGGACGTCGGCCGCAACGAGGTGGTGGCGCTTATCGGGCCGTCGGGTTGCGGCAAGTCCACGTTTATCCGCTGCCTCAACCGTATGAACGACACCATCGAGTCTGCCCGGGTGACCGGCGATTTTCGGCTGGATGGCACAGACATCTATGCACGGGATACCGACGTTGTCCTGTTGCGGGCCCGCGTCGGCATGGTCTTTCAGAAGCCCAATCCCTTTCCCAAGTCCATCTACGAGAACGTGGCCTACGGCGCACGAATTCACGGCCTGGCGAGCAATCGTGCGGAACTGGACGACATCGTCTACGGCAGCCTCGAGCGGGCGGGGCTGGTCAACGAAGTGAAGCATCGGCTGGATGAGCCGGGAACCGGATTGTCGGGCGGTCAGCAGCAGCGTCTGTGTATTGCCCGTACGATTGCCGTGAACCCGGAGGTGATCCTGATGGACGAACCCTGTTCGGCCCTGGATCCCATCGCCACGGCGCGCATCGAGGACCTGATCGACGAGTTGTCACAGAAGTACGCCATTGCCATCGTGACGCACTCCATGCAGCAGGCCGCGCGGGTGTCCAACCGCACGGCCTACTTCCACCTGGGAAGGCTGGTGGAAGTAGGCCCGACCGACAAGATCTTTACGAATCCTTCCCACAAGCTCACAGAGGACTACGTCACGGGGCGTTTCGGCTAGGCGTCGTCAGAAGAACTTGCCAACGTTCAGTGCCCAGGTGAAGGGATCTACCTCGACTGTTCCTAGCCCGGCACCGTCCAGCGACGCGTCGGAGTCAAGGTCGATGTAGCGGATCTCGCCATTGAGATACCAGCCGTTCCCGATGGAATAGTCCATCCCGGCCTGAACGCCGAGGCCGAAAGAGTCATCCAGTTCCAATTTGGTCCCGGTCAGTGCACCGGTCGTGTTCTCGTTGTAGAGGATCGTGTAGTTCACGCCTGCGCCGACATAGGGTTTGAACGCGCCGTACTGGAAATGGTACTGAACGTTCAAGGTTGGCGGCAGATGATCAATGGTGGCAATCCTGCCGGCCCCATCCAGGTCCACGTCGTGCTCGAAGGGCGTGGCAAGCTGCAGTTCTACGGCCAGCGCGTCCGTAAAGAAGTAGCTGACATTGAAGGTGAAGGACGTGTCGTCTTCTACCTGGAGATTGCCAGAGGATAGAGAAAGATTGTCGGATTTTGGATCCACATCCATGAATCCGCCCCGAATCAGCCAGTCGCCGGCCTTGACGTGTTGTATCTGATCCGCCTGCGCTGCACCGCACATCAGTGCCAGTCCGAGCGGGATTAGGGTCTTCTTCAAGGTCTTGCCTCCTGTTGAGTATCCGATTGTCCCGCACTAAAATGCGGGGGCCGCTGCTATAGAGGTGACCCTGATCCGGAAGTTCCTCAGGGGACGCGGAAACTTTTCTCGGGATGTCATTGTCCTAGGCGAGGACACCACCACATCACCACACCACCAACGGAGAAAGTAGTGAAAACCATTGCCCTGATTTCGGCCTGCGCTCTGGCCCTGTCGATGTCCCTGTCAACGGCAGCGTTGGCGGACCGCTCTGAAGCGTTCGGCAACAACGTCACCAACACCAATATCAGCGAGGCGGAAATCCAGGCGGCCCAGGAGGCCTGGGGTAAAGCCCTGATCCAGATCGGCAAGGACTTCGACCAGAAGGGCATCAAGGGCGCAACGGAGACGGCGAATGCTGTCCTGGATGCTGCCTATGGCTACAACATGGGAATTGTTCTCTTCAAGCCCACGCTAACCTCAGGCAAGCAGACCTTCCGCGCCACCAAGGCCGGAGCGCTGGCCTATTTCGTGGGGGGCAACAAGGACTATCCAAATGATTCCGGGTTCGCACTCAAGGGCTGGCAGAAGTACGAGTTCAAGAATGCCGGTGTGTACGTTGACGGCGATCTGGCCTTGACGATGGGCAATGTCATGTTGACCGGCAAGGACGGCAAGGTGACCACCGTCGACAAGACCTGGGGCTTCAAGAAGGACGACCAGGGCAAGCTGCGGATCGTCCTGCACCACTCGTCGCTTCCCTACACTCCCTAAGGAGGCTCGCGCCTGAGCCGCGACTGATGACCCCCGGGGCGGCAGCGTGCCTGCCGCCCCGCTCGGGCGCCGGCCAGGCTGCGCCGCTCGATGGCCCTCTCTGCCAGGGTTTTGACATCATTCTGAAACAATCCTGAAATACGCTAGCGCGCGTTGGGTCGGGGACTGGCTGCCCTTTCCAGCGGGTTAATCCAGCATAAATCCTGAATGACGCTAGTGAGGTAGTACCCATGAGACTTGCTCTTGGAGCTTTGGCGCTCGTAGCCCTGCAGGTCGCGTTTGCTGCACCTGCGGCTGCTGCCGTGGACGAGCAAACGGTGAAGGCCCTGATCGAACGGATTGAGGCGCAGGAGGCCCGCATCGCGGAGCTGGAAAAGGCCAACGAGGCGCGGATCGCCGAGCTGCCGAAGGCCGCGGCTGCCGAGACCAAAGCTGGCGCCCCAGCGGTGGTCGCCAGCGCACCGGTTCCAGCGCCGGCCCCGGCACTACCGTTCAAGCTCGAGACCAAGGGCGGGCTCAAGATTGAGAGTCCCGACGGCAAGAATTCCTTCAGTTTTGGCGGCCGCATCCAGGTGGATGCCGCTCAGTACAGCAACGACCGCGATACGGCCGGAAACGACGTCTTTGGCAACGGAACGGCGTTTCGTCGCGTTCGTTTCGACGTCAAGGGCAAGATTCAGGAGGACTGGGGGTACCGGGTTCAGTACGACTTTGCCGATATCGGGCCCATCGGCCTGAAGGACGCGTACATCGCCTTCGACCGCTACGAGCCCTGGAAGCTGCAGATCGGTCAGTTCTTTCAGCCCTTCGGGCTCGAGCGGCAGACCAGTTCGAACAACATCACCTTCCTTGAGCGGGCGATGCCGACGAACGCAATAACCCCTGATCGTGCCATCGGCATCGCCCTCGCCACTGGCGGCACCCTGCGCGACGGGAAACTGGGTGATTTCATGCCCTTCTGGACGGCGAAGTCCGGCGTCTTTGGCATGCGCGCCCAGGATGACAATAATCTGGCCAACGGTACCGATGAGAGTATTGACCTTACAGGCCGGGTCACGATAGCGCCCCTCTACAACGCCACCCAACTCGTCCAGCTGGGCGCTTCCTTTCGGCGCCAGGAGACGAATGACGCGAGTGCGTTTACCCGCTTCCGTGCGTTGCCTGAGGTCGCCGTCGCCCAGTTCCGGCTCGTCGACACGGGTGATCTCAGTGGCGGCACCGGGTTGGTCCGGGACTTTAGCCAGTTTGGCGTCGATCTTGCCACGCTCTGGGGCCCGTTCGCGGCGCAGGGGGAGTGGATGAAGACCAACGTTGACCGGGGCGGGGGTCTTTCAAATCCTTCATTCGATGGTGGCTATGGCCAGGTCAGCTGGCTGTTGACGGGCGAGACCCGCGGGTTCAAGCCAGCCGACGCCGTACACGAGAAGGTCAAGCCGAAGCGTAACTTCGGGGACGATGGCTGGGGAGCGTGGGAAGTCGCGGCGCGCTACTCGACGCTGGATCTCTCCGATGCGGGCGTGATCGGTGGCAAAGAAGACAACCTCACGCTGGGGCTCAACTGGTACCCCAACGAGAGCCTTCGGTTCATGGCTAACTACATCAGAGTTCTGGATCTCAATCGCCCGGGCAACGTGTATAACGACGTAGAGCCGAACATCCTGGTGATCCGGTCCCAGGTGGTCTGGTAGGGTCGGTAGCGACCGCTTCTTTGTTACGTCGACGGGCCAGGGGCGGGATCCGCTGGATCCCGCCCCTTCTGTTTTTGGAGCCCGGGCATCAAGGGGTCTGAGGCCCGACACCCCAGCCACCGGCACCGTAGCCCCTGGGTAAACCCGCATCGGGCGTGAAGCCATAGAGTTCATCCGTGGGCAACGCCCCGCTAAGTATTGATCGGACCTTCAACAGTTTCTCAATGTCGATACCCGTGCGGAGGCCCATGGCGTCCAGCATGAAGACCAGATCCTCGGTGACGATGTTGCCGCTGGCGCCGGGCGCGTAGGGACAGCCGCCGAGCCCGCCGAGCGAACTGTCCAGCGTGGTGATGCCCTCTTCGAGAGCTGCCAGCGCATTCGCCAAACCAAGCCCACGGGTGTTGTGCAGGTGGACGCCGCTCAGCTTGTCCTCACCAACCTCTTTCCGCACCAGACGAATGAGCCGCCGCACCTGGGCCGGATTGGCATAGCCCGTCGTGTCTGAAAGGCCGATGTCATCGCAGCCAGCCTCCAGCAGGGCCACGGCCAGTTCCACCACTTTGGCTTCCGGCACCACGCCTTCCAGGGTGCAGCCGAAGGCCGTGGCGACATTGCCCTCGAATCCAGGGCGCTGGTCTGCGGGGAGCGAACGCAGCAGTTCGACGATGCGCCGGACGTCTTCCAGAACCTCCGCGTGGGTTTTCCGCAGGTTGGCCTTGCTGTGGGTCTCACTGGCCGACAGCGGAATCGCGATCTTGTGGGCGCCCGCCGCGATGGCGTCCGCGGCGCCCCGGAAGTTGGGTACGAGTGCCAGTACGGTAAGGCCCGGGATAGTCCGGGCATACGCAACCACTTCGGCGGCATCGGCCATCTGGGGAAGAATCCTTGCCGGGACGAAAGAGCACACCTCGATCTCCCGGACGCCAGCGGCGGCTTCCGCCGCAATCCAGGCCTTCTTGGCTGTCGTCGGCATGCTGGATTTGATGCTCTGCAGGCCGTCTCTCGGGCCTACTTCACTCACCAGAACGTCAATGTCGTGCGTGCCTGCCATGCGAAAGTCCTGTCGATCCAAGCGCCATATTCTATATGGGGGCGGGGTGGGGGATAATCCACGGCTTAACCAAAGGTGGCGCCATGACAGGTCGACAGGGGTTGCCCCTTGCGGGGGTAAGGGTCATCGAATTTACCCACATGGTGATGGGACCCGCGGCAGGCCTCATCCTTGCCGACCTCGGTGCGGATGTCATCAAGATCGAGCCGGTGGATGGCGACAGCACGCGACGGCTGCCCGGGTCCGGAGCGGGGTACTTCCCCATGTACAACCGCAACAAGCGCAGTCTGTGCGTGGATCTCAAGGCCGATGAGGGCCGTCACCTCGTGTTGCGCCTCATCGAGGGCGCCGACGTGCTGATCGAGAACTTTCGGCCCGGGACCATGGACCGGCTCGGGTTCGGCTACGAGACGCTCAAGGATCTTCATCCACGGCTCATCTACTGCTCCGAGAAGGGCTTTTTGAGCGGCCCCTACGAGAACCGTACGGCCCTCGACGAGGTGGCCCAGATGATGGGCGGTCTCGCCTACATGACCGGCCCCCCGGGGCAACCCTTGCGGGCGGGCACCTCGGTCATCGACGTGCAGGGTGGCATGTTTGGCGCGGTTGGAGTTATCGCGGCCCTGTATCAGCGCCACGCCACGGGTCGGGGCCAGAACATCGTAGCGTCCCTCTATGAGAGCACGGTTTTTCTCGTTGGCCAGCACATGGCGCAGTTTGCGGTGACGGGCAAGCCCGCCGCGCCCATGCCGGTGCGGGTTTCTGCCTGGGCCATCTACCAGGTCTTCGAAACCAGTGATGCCCAGCAGGTGTTTGTCGGCGTAGTGAGTGACAAGCAGTGGAAGGATTTCTGCGTTGCCTTCGAATTGCACGACCTGGCCGCCGACCGCTCGCTGGATGGCAACAACGACCGGGTGGCCCACAAGGAGCGCCTCCTGCCAGTCATCAAGGCCACGTTCCGGAAGTACACCAAGCAAGAACTGATGGCCAAGCTCGAGAAGACCGGCTTGCCCTTTGCGCCCATCACCAGGCCGGAAGAACTTTTCGACGACCCACACCTGGCCGCCAACAATGGCCTGCTCCCGCTCACGGTGACGGATGGGCCTCGGGCGGGAGAAAAGACCCGCCTGCCGGCGTTGCCGCTGGAAATGGACGGCGCCCGCTTCGGCGTGCACCGGGATGTGCCCCGCGCCGGAGAGCACACCCGGGAGATTCTTCGTGAGGCTGGCTATAGGGACGCGGAAGTGCAGGCACTGCTGACCCGCAAGGTTATCGCTGCGCCGTAGGAGCGCCTTCAGGCGCGATCGGTCTAGCGATCGACACAGCGATCGCGCCGGTCGGCGCTCCTACAACGTCGTTGGCAGGTAGATCCACGGGCGCCGAATCCGGTCACGATCCCGGAAGGCGAGGATCTCGGCGTCCAGCTTCAGGGTCACTGCAATCGAGTCGAGGCCTTCCAGCAGCATCTCCCTGTCGGCTGTGGGGAGCTGGAAGCCATGCCGGGTTTCGTCCGGGGCAATCACCAGGCACCGGAGCAGATCAACCGTCACCTGCTTCTTGCCAGGGTCTGTCTCGACCTGCCCGGCCAGTGCTTCCACGACGGAGTTGTCCAGCACCACAGGCACGATGCCGTTGCGCACGCAATTGCCCTGAAAGATCGCCCCGAAGCTCGGCGCGATGACCGCCCGAATACCCCATTCGCGCAGCGCCCAGGCCGCGTGTTCCCGGGACGATCCGCAACCGAAATTGATGCCGGACAAGAGAATGCGGGCGCGCCGATAGGGTTCCCGATTGAGGATGAAGTCGGGATTTTCCTCACGGCTCCCCGGGGCCTGGTAGCGCCAGCCAGCGAAGAGTCCTTCCGCCAGGCCCTCCTTGGACACGCGCTTCATTTCGCGACTGGGGATGATGGCGTCCGTGTCGATGTTGATGCGCAGGAGAGGGGCTGCGATGGCGGTCAGGGTGGTGAACTTCTCCATGGGTACGTCCCTAATCTCTCGGCCGCAGCTCGCGCACGTCCGCCAGGGCGCCGGCGATTGCCGAGGCGGCGACCGTGGCCGGGCTCGCCAGGTGGGACCGGGTGCGGGGTCCCTGGCGATTCTCGAAATTCCGGTTGGTGCTGGTTACCACCCGTTCCTCGAGGCCGAAGCTCTCGCCGCCGGCATAGAAACACATGGAGCAGCCGGACTCCCGCCACTCGAAGCCCGCCTCCCGGAAAATCTGATCGAGGCCTTCGGCCTCCGCGGCCTTCTTCACCAGGCTCGAGCCCGGCACGCAGATGGCCCGGACGCCGCTGGCGACGTGCCGGCCGCGCAGGACGCCGGCAGCTTCCCGCAGATCACTGATCCGACTGTTGGTGCAGGAGCCGATGAAGGCCGCGCCGATGGGTAAACCGGCGAGGCGTGTGCCCGGGGTGAGGCCCATGTAGAGGAGAGCCCGCTCGGCCGACTGGCGCCGGTTAGCGTCTGTCTCGGCCGCCGGATCCGGCACCTGGCTGTCGATGCCCGCGCCCTGCTGGGGACTGGTGCCCCACGTGATCTGGGGAGCGAGCGGGCTGCAGTCCACCTCGAGTTCCCGGTCGAAGATTGCGTCCGGGTCTGAGGGCAGGGTGCGCCAGTGGGCTACAGCGCTCGCCCACTGGTCCGGCCCCGGGGCGAACGGCCGACCTCTGACATATTCAAAGGTGAGCTCGTCGGGCGCCACGATGCCTGTCCAGGCGCCAAATTCAACGGCCATATTGCACAGGGTCAGGCGGGCCTCCACCGGCAGGGCACGGATGGCGCTGCCGGCGAACTCGATCGCGTAGCCGGCACCGCCGGACGCGCCGAATCGGCTGATGAGATGCAGGATCAGGTCTTTGGCATACACCCGCGGCGCCAGTGTGCCCTCGAAGCGGATGCGCATGGCTTTCGGCTTGCGGACTGCCAGGGTCTTCGTCGCCAGGGCGTGTTCGCCTTCGGTCGAGCCGATGCCCCAGGCGAGGGCCCCGAGGCCGCCCAGTGTGCAGGTGTGGCTGTCTGGACAAACCAGCGTGACGCCGGGCAGCGCGATGCCCTGTTCCGGAGAGACCACGTGGACGATGCCCTGCCGGTCGTCGCCCAGGTCGAAGAGTGTGATTCCGGCAGCTCTGGCCGAGGCCCGCGTGCTCGTAATGAACTCCCGGCCGCCGGGCATCCGGGTGTCGTCGGTGCGTCCTGCCGTGGTATCCACGATGTGATCCATGGTGCAGAACACCTGCTCCGGGTTTCTGACCCGCCGCCCGGCCTCTTCCAGGCCCTTCAGGGCGACGCTGCCGGTTCGTTCGTGGAGGAAGATGCGGTCGATGAACAGCAGACTGGTGGCGTCTCCCAGTTCGGCGACGGTGTGCTCTGCCCAGAGCTTGTCAAGAATCGTGCGGCCCATGGTGCTGTGTGGCGTCACTCCGGGAACAGGCTGGTTTCAGGAACGCAGTAAGCTGAAAATACGGACGCGATGATAGCAGTTAAGGAACGGGACGAGAGTCGCGGGGCTGGCCAGAGTCCCGTCCGGTTGACCCCGCGCGTGCTCGGGACAATCTGGGGCATCGGCGGCGTTGCCGCCGTGCTGGTTTACGCCGCTGTCACCCTCGGCCGCTATGCACTGGAAGCGCTGGTTGCCGGGCTTGAACCCGGCGCGTGGTTCTTGCTGGTGGCGAACACGGCGTTCATGGCCTGGGCAGAAGGGTACCGGGGGTTCCAGCAGCGTTTTTCCCCGCGGGTGGCAGCCCGGGCCCTGCATCTCTACCGCCATCCGACACTGCCCCGCCTGTTGCTGGCCCCGCTGTTCTGCGCGGGGTTCTTTGGGGCTACGCCCCGCCTTCTGCGCACGATCTGGCTCGGTACGGGCCTCATCGTCCTCGCGGTACTGCTCTTCAATCAACTCCCCCAGCCCTGGCGGGGAATTCTGGACGCCGGGGTGCTGGTGGGCATGATCTGGGGGACGACGTCACTGCTGGTCGCGACCTGGACCACCTTTGGCGAGCGCCGGGAGATGGTGCCCGCTGAGGTGCCTGACGCCGTGCCTGACGGCGTGCCTGGCGGGGATCACGAGACCACAGGGCTATAATCCATCCATGCTCTCTCATGTTGATGCCGGCAATCAGCCCACCATGGTGGACGTCAGCGGTAAGGCCGTAACGCGGCGAACTGCCCAGGCCCGCGTGCGGGTACTGCTGCCGCCCGCGGTAAGGGCGGCATTTGCCGACGGCGAAATACGCACCCCAAAAGGGCCCGTCTTCCAGACGGCGATCATCGCCGGAACGATGGCTGCCAAACGCACCCACGAGCTGATTCCCTTCTGCCACCCCATCGGGCTCGATGCCTGCCGCATCGAGATCGTCCTCGATGCCGGCGGTGACGTGGTGATTGACTGCACGACCCGGGTGGACCACCGCACGGGGGTGGAAATGGAGGCGCTGACGGGCGCGTCCGTGGCGGCGCTCACGATCTACGATATGTGCAAGGCACTGTCCCACGACCTGGTCATCACTGACCTGCGGCTCGTCAGCAAAACGGGTGGCAAGAGTGACGTCGGGCCCGCCGCGCCCCCGCAGGAACAAGGCGCCAGCCGCTGAAGCCGATGACGGTCCCCAGGCTGCGGGGCCTCGTCCTCGCCGGTGGTCAGAGTTCCCGCATGGGTGCGGACAAGGCAGCGTTGCTGGTTGACGGCCGAACGCTGCTGGCCAGGAGTGTCGAGGCGGTAGAGCCTTACACGGCCAGCGTGCACGTGGCTGTCCGGCCCGAACAGGCGGACGACGCCCTGCGCCAGCAGTTTGCCCTGCTGTTTGACCAGGCTCCCGCCCGGGGTCCGGCGGCAGCGCTGCTGGCAGCGTGGCGCCACGATCCTGCAGCCGCGTGGCTGGTCCTTGCCTGCGACATGCCGGCTCTGGGGAGCGGCGCGCTGCAAGCCCTTGTGACCGGTCGCGATCCGTCCCGCGGCGGCACCGCCTGGCGTAGCCCGGACGATGACCTTCCCGAAGCGTTGTGCGCCATCTGGGAACCCGCTACCCTCGCTCGCCTTGCGGCCGCAGTCAGCCAGGCGGGTAGCGGCTTTGTCAGCCCCCGGGTGATACTCGCTGGTGCCGACCCGCTGCTGCTGAATCCGGCCAGGCCGGCGGCGCTGAACAGTCTCAACACGCCCGCCGATCTGCACCGTTATCTGGAACTCAGCAATGGCAACAAGCCGTAAGAAAACCGCGCGCAGGCCCTCAAAGCAGGAGGCCGAGTCTGCCGTCCGTACGCTGCTCGCTTTCATGGGCGAGGACCCGGAACGTCAGGGCCTGAAACGCACACCCGCCCGCTTCCTGGGAGCCTACGAAGACTGGTTTGCCGGCTATCGGGTTGATCCCTACGAAGTGCTGGGGACGTCCTTCCACCAGGTCGAACACTACGACCGGATCGTGGTCCTGGCCAATGTAAACTTCGAGTCCCACTGCGAGCACCATGTCGCCCCGGTCATCGGCCGCGCCCACGTCGCCTACCTGCCGGACCGGCGCCTGGCGGGGATCAGCAAGCTGGTCAAGGTTGTTGAGGCGTTTACGAAGCGGCTGATCGTCCAGGAGAAGGTGACGGCAGAAATCGCCCGCTGCATCCAGCAGGTGCTTGAACCGCGTGGGGTAGCGGTTGTGCTCGAGGCCCAGCACCATTGCCTGACCACCCGCGGTGTTCACCGGGATAACGTCCGCATGACGACCAACGAAATGCTGGGCGCATTCAAGGACGACGACCGTATTCGTGCCGAGTTCTTTGCCGCCATCGGTCGCTCCGGCAGCTGACTGCCCAATGGCGAAGCTCGTATTTTCCTGCGCTGCCGACGTCACGGCGTATGAGGGTCTGGAGATCGGCGTGTCCGAGTGGATACTCGTCGATCAGGAGCGCATCAACCGCTTTGCTGATGCCACGGATGATCACCAGTGGATTCACGTGGACGTCGAGCGCGCCCGGCGCGAGCTGCCCATCGGCACCACCATTGCGCACGGCTATCTGCTCGTCTCGCTGGTGCCGAAGCTGCTGGATACCTTCGTCGAGTTCACGAATCTGAAGCGCGTGATCAACTACGGCCTCAATGACGTGCGCTTCAAGAACATGGTGCCTGCGGGAAAGCGGGTCAGGCTGCGAGGCCGGCTGAAGTCAGCTCGCCAGCGGGCCGGCGGGCTGCAGGTCATCCTGGAAAACACGATCGAGATCGAGGGGGAGGCCAAGCCAGCCTGTCACCTCGAGACGCTGGTGCTGTACTTCTTCGAGGATTGAGGCGCTCCTACAGGGGGACGCTAAGGCTGTAACGCCGCCAGCAACTCCGCGTGGACGGCGGGCGTTGCCGCCACCAGCAGGTCGGTGCTTCTCAGCTGGAAGTTGTCGAACCCGTCGAACGGGCGGCCATCCAGGCCGGAGGCCATCCCTCCGGCCTGGGTGACTATGAACGCCATCGCGCCCCAGTCGAGCAGGTCGGCGCTGTCTGACGCATAAGCGGCCAGGCGGCCGGTAAACAGGTCATTGAGGTTGTCGAAGTCACGCTGGGGGTTGTCGTCTTCGACGATATCGAACGCGTCCCAGCCCCGACGCAGCCGGGTTAACGCGTTCTGCGCCTGGTAAGTGACGCAGACGCGGCTGCCAGGCACGGTAGCCAGTGGCGCCATCCGGCTGACCTGACGGGAATTCCGGTCGCCGGTAAACGCACCATGGCCGCGGATTGCCAGGTTGAAGCGTTCCTGGACCGGCATGTAGCTGATGGCCGCCAGCAACTGGTCGTGGCGCGTGATGGAAAGGATGATGTCCCAGCCTTTGCGCTGGTTTTTGTACAGATAGGTACCGTTGATCGGGTCCAGCCACAGCCGGGTAGCGGCATCGAGCGGAAAGTAGCGGGCATTGCGTGACTGCTCCTGTTCCTCGCCGTAGAAACCTGCAGCAGGGAACCGGGCGAGGCTCGCCACCTCCAGAAACGTCTGCACACTCTGGTCGGCGTCAGTGATGGCCTGCACCCAGGCATTCTGGCCTGCTTTCGCAGGCGGACCAGAGACCAGCGGCTGGATGACCCGGGCGTAATCCCCGGCAGTGACCAGCAGGGGAAGATAGAACTCGACCATCTCGAGTATGGCCGGCGGAACCCGTTCGGTCGTCACCGGACCAGGCTGGCCGTCAGCGCGCGAGCTGGCTCTGCAGGGCGCTGAGGAAGTCCCGCACGCGTCGGGCGTTGGCGCCCATGTCACCCCGACCGATGCGGGACTTGGAACGCACATCAACCCGGGTCTGGTCCCGCCCCGGCTGAATGCGGATCACCACGTCATCCTTGAAGTGCACCCAGGCGGTTTCGGCGGTGGCCTCAATGCGGCCGTCTACTTCGCTGGCATCGACCAGTGTCCAGCCTTTCTCGGCGACCACCGCCTTGGCCGCGGCGAAGACCACATTCGCCGGTTGGGTAATGAAGACGGGTTGCAGATCCGGGAAGGCCTGCTTCTGGGCGGCTGCTGCTTCGGGTCCCGAGTATTCGGGAGGATTCTGGGCATCGGCCAGCCGCAGCGGGATGAGTGCCACGAAGGCCGGGGGATTGTCGGTGTCGGTCGTGATGTCGTGAATGGGGGGGGCACCCCGGGCCTGGCCGATGACCAGGCCGTTGTTGGCAGTGACGGCCAGCCCGGCCAGCAGGGCGAGCCAGGTGGCAGGCCGTGACGCTGTGCCGCGGCTGCGGATCAGTCCCAGGGCCGCTGTGACGAGTGCGATCAGCAGTAGCAGGCTGCCGCCGGCATAGGCGCCCATGCTGGCAAACGGGGAGAGGAATCCGGCCTGGGCACCGAGGCCGGACAGGCCGGCGAGAAGCACGCCGATGAGAGCGGTCCAGACCCCGATGCCGGAGAGGCGGGAGCCCTTGCGAGGTATCGTCTGTAGCGCGTCTTTCATCTGCACACCCTCCGTGCCGAAACCTTAGCACAGGCCGGGTACAATTCGTGCATGAGTTCCTCCGTTAACTACCTCACCCTGTTGCTCGATCTCGAACAGATCGAGAAGAATATCTTCCGCGGCCAGAGCCGGGACTTCGGCACGAGCCAGGTCTTCGGCGGGCAGGTGCTTGGGCAGGCTCTCGCGGCGGCCAGCCGGACCGTGCAGGGGCGGGTCGTGCACTCGCTGCACGCGTACTTCCTGAAGCGGGGCGATATGCAGGCGCCGATCGTCTATGAGGTGGATCGGGCGCGGGACGGCGGGAGTTTTTCCAATCGGCGCGTGATTGCGATCCAGCACGGCGAGCAGATCTTCAACATGACGGCGTCTTTCCAGGTTCCGGAGTTCGGGCTCGAACACCAGGTGGCCATGCCTGCGGTGCCGAAGCCCGACTCACTGAAGAGCGTGGAAACTCTGGCCCGCGAGTTCACTGGCGAACTCCCCCTGCGCATGCAGCGGTTTCTGCACTGGGATCAGCCCTTCGAGATGCGCCCGGTAGATCCGGAGCAATTCCTGGTCGGCGAGAGCAGGGCGCCCGCGAAGCTGCTCTGGATCAAGACGTCGGAACGCCTCCCCGCCGACTCTTTCCTGCATCAGGCCGTGCTGGCCTGCATCTCGGACTTCGAGCTGATTGGCACCGCGACCTTACCCCACGGGCTGCACGCCACCCGGGACCACCTGCAACTGGCGAGCCTTGATCACGCCATGTGGTTCCACCGACCGGCGCGAGTGGACGAATGGCTGCTGTTTGCTCTCGACAGTCCGGCGGCGTCCGGCGGCCGGGGCCTCGCCCGGGGCTACGTCTTTACCGAGGATGGGCAGCTCGTGGCGACGCTGGCCCAGGAAGGCCTGATTCGCGTCCGGCCGGCCGCGTAGGAGCGCCTATAGGCGCGATCGGCTCTGGCAGCGGAGTTCTGGCAGCGGAGTTCTGGCGGCGGAGAAGGATCGCGCCTAAAGGCGCTCCTACGGGACTGGCCGGAGGGCCTGCAGGTACAGCTTGGCCCGCTCGGCATAGCGGTCGGCGCTGGTCGCCAGGCGCGCCAGTTCCTGCGGCGTCAAGGGCCGGATCGCCCGGGCTGGCGAGCCGACGACCAGCATGCCGTCAGCAAATTCCTTGCCTTCCGTGATGAGCGCGTTGGCGCCCACGAGGCAGTTCCGGCCGATCCGGGCATCGTTCAGGATCGTGGTGCCCATGCCGATGAGGGCCCCGTCGCCAACCATACAGCCATGGAGAATGACGGCGTGGCCGACGGTCACGCCCTCGCCCAGAGTGAGCGGTGAGCCGGGGTCCGAGTGCAGCACCGAATTGTCCTGCACGTTGCTCCGGCGACCGATCGTGAGGCGCTCCACGTCGCCCCGGAGGACCGCGCCAAACCAGA
>Ga0105046_10000480_pt1 | contig 55694 bp, 54 predicted proteins | sample MAT03_FD_78385 | JGI IMG/M metagenome (GOLD analysis project Ga0105046, IMG submission 78385) | Freshwater microbial communities from Lake Fryxell liftoff mats and glacier meltwater in Antarctica - MAT-03 (megahit assembly) | ecosystem: Environmental > Aquatic > Freshwater > Ice > Liftoff... | reverse complement strand
GCGGGTCGAGGTACCGATCCTCGGTGTCGTCGAGAACATGAGCTACTACCACTGCACCTCGTGTGGCCACGACGAGCCGATCTTTGCCCGTGGCGGCGGCAAGCAACTGGCCGAGCGCGAGAAAGTCGAGTTTTTCGGCGAGATTCCCATCGTTTCGGCCATTCGTGGCGGTGGCGATTCGGGCAAGCCCCTGACTTTTGGTGAACCGGATTCGGCTGCAGCACAAAACTTCATGGCCATTGCAGGCCGCGTGGCCTGTGCGGTTTCACGGCGCAATGTGCCGACCCCGGGCTCAGGCGTGCGATCAAGCAAGCTCGCGATGATTCGCTAGACGGGCAAGTTCCGTCAGTCGAGCGACGATAAACCCACACAATCTTCCACTGTTGTCGTTCCCATCAATCGGCGTCCACGATCCGGCGTCAATATCGTTTTTGACAGTATGGCCGATCGACCAGCAAGACGTTCCAGTTCGGAAAACGCGCGCGGCTCGGTGGGCGTCTCGGCCCACTTGCATTCGATGAGGCGTAGCTTTTCACCGACAGGTATCACAAAGTCCACCTCCACGCCGTGGTGATCCCGATAGAAGTATACATTGGCAGGCGATCCGCTGTTGGTGGCGTGTCGCACGATCTGTCCAAGCGCCGCTTACCCAGGCCCTTATCGTGTTTGGACGGATGCCTACGTCCGACGCCAACGAGGCCATCGACAACAATTGTCCCGTCCGAAGTGCAACAGCCCGCCTTCGTTGCGCCTGTCGTCGACCGCCGCTTTGAGGTATCGGAAGAGCGCCGGGGCGTACTGAACTTCATCGATGATGACGGGCGTTGGATGGCGATCGAGGAACTGGCGGCCCGACGTCTCTGCCTCCTCCGCAATCCCGGGTAGATCGAGGATGACGCGCCGGTGATCCGGAAAGGTGTTTTCGAGCAAGCTGGTCTTCCCGACCTGTCTGCTTCCTGTCACCAAAACAATGGGTCTCTGACTGTGCGTTACCCGCAAAGTCTCGGAAATATCCCTTTAAATTCCCAGGCGTCAACTGCGCGCGGTTTTTAGAGCCCGCACCCGAGCGATTGAATCGAAATCGTCATCGTCGTGTAACAGCGTGCCCTTGACGCTCAAAACTTGAGCGGCGATTGCGCAGTCGACGGTACTTCGGATGGTCAACCCGCGACGACGCGCATCGAAAAAGATCCGAGCTGCTTCTCGATGCAGTTCAAGACTATCTTGTGGAATCAGCAATCGCTGCGTTGACAGGTAGCGATCAAGCAAACGCCACTCTTTCTCGTTGCGAGCACCTTGCAATACTTCCTGCATGCATACGATTGGAATGGCGAAGGGAACCTCGTCGGACTCCAGCTCGCTGAATCGTTTTACCGCAGCTGTTTTTGTGCCCTTCAAGAAATCGATGAGCACCGATGTATCGACAACAATCACCGACGCGTTGTCCGCAAGGCCTTGTGGTCGTAGCCCGGAGCGAATTCGATCTTTCCGCTCAGATCCGACAAACGCAGTCGCCGCTTCGAGTCCACGAGTGCCTGCAACCCTTCTCGCACCAGAAGCCGCTTGGTGCGAATCCCCGTCAGCCGCGTGGCTTCCGCGACCAGTTCGGCGTCAAGCTCGATATTGGTGCGAATCGTTGCCGGTTTCATGTACACAAGGATACACCAGTGGATACACAGTTGTCAGGGGAACCCGCTGCTCCGGTCGAACTTTTTTCTACTGCAACGGGGCGACGATCCGCCTGCTGCCCGCCGCCCGTTTCCTCAGCCAATTGCCTTGAACGGCTGCGATGTCCGCAATGCCTTGTGGTCGTAGCCGACTCCAGGCATCAGACGCGACGCAGGTCGTCCTGAAAGGGCGACAGATTGCCTTCGTTGGTGAGCCACAACAGGACGGCGCGCATCTCGGCGTATTCGTCGGCAACAAACTCGGCCAGGGTTCGGGGCAACGAATCAATGTCGTGACCGCGCCACTCGAAGCTTGGGATCCCCTTGGTACGCGCGCGCAAACCACCGGTGACAAGCACGTCATTGGCCCGCCATGCGCGTGCGATCGCGAGGTTCAGGGCCCTGGCGTAGTCCGGATGGGATCCGATCGCCTCCGGCACCGTAACCGCATCACATCCGATGCTCCAGCAAAGCCAGGAAAGCGCATTCCACGAGGCCCGGGCCATGCGTATCAGTGCCGGGGCGCCGTACGTTTCCAGCGCCACGGTTTCATCGATGGTGACCGCGGTGAGCTCGGCATTGCCCTCCTCGTCCTCGTCTTCGATCTCGGTCTTCAGATTGCGCAGCGGCACAGCCACTGTACCCAATATTGATGGCGGCAAGACGGATGATGCGTCGGGGGCAATCCGTGAAAACGCCGTACGAATCGCCTCGATGCGTGTGGCGTACAGATTCACTGCCCAGATGATGCGTGAAAGTGGCTGCGCGACCTCAAGCGAATATTCCTCACCCAGATCGGGCAAGGCGAGCGACGTCGGCCAAAAATCCCACTGCGGCGTCAATACCGCGAGGTATTCGTCGAGGAAAATGGCAGCCTCGGGACTGTGCTCGGACAGCAGCGCGATGTCGGCGCGCGCCGATGCGAACTGTCCGCGTTCAAGCTGCAACAACACCCGAGTCACCCACGTTTCATGACGCCCGGGTGCAAGCGCGATGGATGCATTGACAAGTTGCATACCGATGGCGCCCGTCCCGCCTATTTCCACCGCCAAAGCTCGAAAGATCATCGCGGCATCGGCGCCACCCACGAGCGCTTCGAGCAACGACTCGACGTTGCGTCCCTCGGCATCGATCGCCCGCTCTGCCTCGACGACGGCAGACGCCGGCGCGAGGGGAATGCACGAGGATTGCAGCCGGGCCGAAAGGTCGATGAGCGCATCTTCCGTGCTTGCTGCACGGGCCAGCGCGACAAGGGCGACACGCACTTGACCTGCTTCAAACAGCGACAGGGCGATTTGCCGCCACGTGGCGGTGGGCGGCTTGTCCACCAGGATCCGCGCGAAGGATTCTTCGTTCCACGGCTCTCCAATCGAAATCGTACGACGAAAGCTCCCATCGGCACTCTCGAAGGACCACTCACCGATCCGGGCGCCGCGGGCGTGGTGACCCCTGATAACCCGAATGCGATCATCGCCGTGGGGAGCTGCCTGCACCGCATCCAGACTGCGCCACCAGTCACCGTCGACGATGTCTTCAAAGCCCTCGTGTACGAGAAAATGCACCGACTCGAACATCACACCGGATTCGTCATACAAGCGGCGAGCGATCCGTCGACTGGCGCGGTAGTCGGCTTCTTCGTGCAGGCTTGCATCCTGCCGCCACCAGCGCCAGGTGCCGGTTGATTGACCCGTGGTGCCATCCACGATGCCGAGCCGCCAACGTTGCGTCGATTCCTCGTACTCAGCCTTTTCGGAAATTCGGGCGGGTCGGTCCGGGCGCAGCGAACCATCGGACAACAGTGGGTGACCCTCGCCGTCGAAGAAGGACTCCCTTTGCAGACTGCCCTCGGAAAAACGGGCATCCATGCGCATCGCGCCCGGGGGTACGCAACAGCACCGGAGGGGCTCATCCCCCCGTTCCGGGGATGCGTAGCACGTCACAATGCCATGAATCTGTCCGTTCTGATACTCACCGGTGCGCGAGACCGCGCCGGAACGGTGGAAGCGTGAAAACGGGCCGTGGAGCTGCCCGTCGGCAAGTGTTCCCTCAAAAGATAGGGTCCCCTCAATGCGATAACGTCGCAGCCGCACGGTGCCGTCGGTCCCGGTTGTCGTCTGCAACCACTCGGAGGCGTCGTCGTTCCACTGCGCGTCGGCAGGCAACGAGCCGGGCCGGGTCGGAACATCGGACGGGGTCATCGCAGCAGCAGACTAGCGCGGATTCCAGCCGCGCAGCGCGGGAACTTGATGTCGCCAGAGCCACCTGCGCGGGCATGAATTTTTCGCGGCGGGCTGGTCGAGCTGTGGTATGCGTTCACCTCAAAAAGGATCCATTCATGCGGGAAGACATCAAAAAGCAAGTCGGAACCGTTCTTCGAAAACTGGCAGAGGCGAAGACCGGTCTTGGTGCGTTGCTGGTCGATTCGGGGAATCGACTGCTCGGACAAACGGATGATTCCTACCCTCCGGCGCGCCTGCATTTCGTCGGGGGTGGCAATTTCGGCGGCACAGGCTACGAGTTTCTCCGGTATTTCATCGAACTCGGGGGGATGAAGCGAACCGACCGCGTTCTGGACGTTGGATCGGGAGTCGGTCGGATGGCGATTCCCATGACCAACTACCTCAAGCATGGGTCGTACCTCGGGTTCGACATTGTTCCTGAAGGCGTCAAGTGGTGCCAGCAGAAGATCACGCCCAAGTACCCCAACTTTCAATTCGCGTTGGCGGATATTTATAGTGAGCGATACAACCCGAAGGGAACCCAGGACAGCACGACCTTCCGGTTTCCAGTCGACGATGAAAGCGTGGATTTCGTTTTCCTCACCTCCGTTTTTACGCACCTGCTGTTGCCCGAAGCAACGCACTACTTGAAAGAAATCGGGCGGGTCCTCAAGAAAGGTGGTCGCGTTCTCGGCACCTGGTTTTTGCTCAACGAAGAATCACGCAAGTTGATGGTAAGCGCGCCCAACTCACCAGGCCTCGTCTACCCCATGGACGGCAATCCCGATGTTCTCGTTTATAGCCTCGACATCCCGCGCGGAGCCGTCGGCTTCTCGGAAACCCTGGTGAGGCAACTGCACGCTCAGGCGGGGCTCAAGATCGCCGAGCCCTGGAACCCTGGTTCTTGGTGTGGCCGGGCGGATTTCTTGAGCTACCAAGACATCGTGGTTGCCACCAAATAGCTCGAAATTTGCTGTCGAGGTAGGCCCCATGCGTGTCTCCATCGCGATGTGCACTTTTAACGGTGCACAGTACCTTCAGCCGCAGCTCGACAGCATTGTCTCGCAAGACCGTGTCCCGGACGAACTTGTGGTGGTGGACGACGGCTCCACCGATGCGACCATTTCCCTGATCGAGCAATTCGCATCACAGGTTTCATTTCCGGTTCACATTCACCGCAATGTTGAAAAACTCGGGGTGACCGCCAATTTTCAAAAGGCGCTCACCCTGGCAACAGGCGATGTGATCTTTTCATCAGACCAGGACGACGTCTGGGGTTCGCAGAAGGTCACCCGTATGTTGCGCCATTTCGAGGATCCGCGGACAGTGGTGGTTGCCTGCAATGCCGCGTTGGTTGACGGCGATCTGAAATCGCTGGGTTGTGACTTGTGGGGTAAAATCGGATTTGACGAGCGACAGCGTGCACGTGCCCGCAATGACGAGGCATTTGATGTATTGGTCGAACGCAACTTCGTGGCCGGGATGGCGATGGCGATACGGCGTTCGTTTCTTGAGGTCACCACGCCATTTCCGAAAGTTTGGATGTACGACGGATGGATCGCGCTTATTGCCGCCGCCCAGTCGGGGGTGCGGTTTGAGGACGCACCGCTTGTTCAGTATCGGTTGCACGGTAAGAACCACGTCGGCGTTCGCCAGTTGAGTTTTTTCGACAAATTGAAATTCGCGTGGGAGCTTCCTCGCGCGGAGTTGTTGTTGCGAGCCGAACAAATGGACGCGCTGGTCAGGCGCCTATCGGGACAGATCTCGCTGCCGCGCTTGCGGGCGTTGGCCGGGCGAGCGGCGCACTACCGGGCCCGCGTTCACATGCCCTTGTTCCGTCGGCGTCGGGTGGGCGTGATCGCAAAGGAACTACTGGAAGGACGCTATCACGCGTATTCTCACGGCACATCGGCGGCGATCCGAGATCTGATACGTTGAAATGCCACTACTAAACAAAGTTCGCACCAACGTCCTTTGGTCGATGGGCGGACAGGTTGGGTTTGCAGGGTTTTCATGGCTGGCAACGGTCATGCTTGCGCGCTCCGATCCACACGGTGGGGTCGTCGGACAGTTTGCCCTTGCGTCGGCCATCGTGTTTCCCGTTGTGGTGTTCTGCAATCTACAGTTGCGCACTGTCATCGTGAGCGATGCCACTCAAGAATTCGAGTTCGCGGACTATTTTGGTTTTCGGGTCATCTCTCTACTCGCTACCGTGTTGGGCGTATCAGCGATTATTTTTCTTCGTGGCCCCGATCCGATTGTCGCGCGCTTGCTGGGTGCCTTGGCTTGCGTAAAGGTTAGCGACGGTTTTGCCGACGGATTTCACGCATACCTGCAGCGGCACGGGCGGATCGACCGCATGGCGGTGTCCCTTATTCTGCGTGGGTTGTCCAATGTTGCGGGCATCGTCATTGGGTTTCGATTGTTCGATGCTCTGTCCCCAGCCATCCTGTTTATGGCGGTGCTCTTGTCGCTGGAGATCGTGTGCTACGAGCTTGGCGCGGTTCGGCGCACGCGCGCTGCCTTGTCGGACCCCACGGCCTGGCAGCGTTTGGTTCCACGGTTCTCGACGCGAACGCTCTTTGCCATTGGCCGACGGGCGATGCCGCTCGGACTCTCGGCGCTCATTGGCGCCTTCGCGCTGCAGTTGCCCGTGTACATCATCGACCATCGACTGGGCCGGGAAGCGCAAGGGCGTTTTTCAGTCCTCTACGGACCCCTGATGGCAACACCGATCTTTGTAGTGGCCGCACTTGAGAGCGTTCTCGCTCAGTTGTCCGCTGCGGCTGCCGCACACGACGTCCGCCTTTGGCGTCATTTGCTAGGGCGATTGGTAGGCCTGGCGGCAGCGCTGGCGGTTGCGATGGTGGTGGGCGCGCTGCTGCTGGGTAAGCCCGCCATCACGTTGGTCTACGGGCCGTCCTACGCCCAAAACGCGCCCGTGCTGATTTGGCTCACGATCGGGATCGGACTGGGATTCATCACCACGGTTCTTTCCGCAGCCGTCATCGCGAATCGTCGATTCAACACCATGCTGGTGGTGTCACTGGTTCAGCTTCCCGTGGCGTTGGCTCTCATGTTTTGTGGCGTCCATTTCTTTGGCGAAGTGGGCGTGGGTTACGCCATGGCGATCGGGCAAACCCTGTCGATTGTCGCCTTCTGGTGGCTTGCGCGCGCATGGGCGCGGCAGAGCGAGGCACGGGTTCATTGACCTCAGGCCCGGGCGATCAGAACGAGTTCGTCACCCTGTTTCGCTCCCGTACTTACCGCCACCGCGGCAATGCGTTCGCGAACAGCCAGCTTCGCATTCTCGATCGATTTGTTCGGCATTTGTCCCCAGGTGTATCGCCCGTGCGAAGCGATCTGCTGGCTGGCATAGTCGATCAAACCAAAGCTCCGTACGTTCGTTCGCACCGTCGTGTGAGAGAATCCAGCTTCCCGCGCCAGCCGCGTCAGCGCCGAGGCCGTAAAGAGGATCAGATGTCGAGGTGGATCCAGCATCATCCAGTTGCTGCCGTGTCGTTCGTGAAGCAATCCGTTCACGTTGGGCGTGATCACCACCAACGTTCCCCCTGGTTTCAACAGACGAAATGCGCGCCGCAAGAAGTCCAGAGGATCGAACACATGTTCGATCGAATGGCTCATGGTAACGGCATCATAGTTTTGTTGTCCCAACATCAGGGTGGAAAGGTCGCCCTGATGCACGGTCAGGCCGCGCGAACGCGCAAGCCTGACGGAGGCCTCATCCACGTCCGTTCCCTCGACCTCCCACCCAAATTGTCGCAGCGCCATGAGGGCATCGCCTCCACCGCATCCAACATCAAGCAAGAGACCACGGCGCCGTGCGGGGAGCCAGCGGGCCATTAACCCCCAGTCCTCGCGAAAAGACGGCCGAGCCAGCACCGCCGCAGCCGCCAAGTACTTCAGCGGCTGATACTTCGGCGGGAGCAAATTGTAGCCGAAGGCAACGTCCAGGTAAGACCGCCAGCAAACATCATCCCAGACGCGCCGAAGTTTCTTGTGAAATGGAAGGCTCTCAAATTCGCCATCCGCGACCGAAGCATGGGTGTAGTAATCGAGATAAGCGTTGCCGATCGATGCTGGGGTCGGCCTCGGGTCCAGCCACATTACGGCGCAACCGGGGTTTTCACACTGTCGCAGGTTGTACTCGCCCGGCGCGGCAAACAACCGATCCCTCAGATTGGCGTAGCGAACTTGGCCCTGCCCGTTGCAAACAGGGCAGATAGGCTGTGGCTCAAGTTCTATCGCAGCTTGGGCGCTTGGCGTCAGGGACAAAGAATTAAACCCCTTACACACCGATCAAAAATTTTCGCCATGGTCACCAGCTGAAATCCCCGTGCCGTACTCAGCACCTTATTACCCCGATCTTCTGGCTTCGTCGCGTCCTTCTTTGCCCCCTATCGCACCGAAAGCGCGTCGACGACCAGGCTGCGCCAGCCCAGTGCGAATTCACGGTAATCGGTGAGCCGGGCGGGATTGCCGAGAAGCAGCGGCCGCATCAAGCGGGCTCGAACCGTGGCGGCGCGACGGCGCAAAAATGCCACCTTGCGCTCGATCGCCGCAACAACCATCGCGGCATTCCGTGCGTGTTCCGTCCTGATTGTGCTCTTGAGACGTTCCAGCAACCGCATGTGCGCGTCAGCCTCGGCCTCAAAGCCGTCGGCACGGGGTCGTTGCAACCACGCAAGGGCACCCGACAGCGTCGGTACAAACGCACCAATCTGTTGGGCACTGTGACGCCTGTAATCGATGAGCGGCTCGCGAATGATCCGACCCGGCGTGGTCGCCTCGAGGATCCAGGCTATCCAGGCGTCATGCACCCAGCCTGCGGCGATTGGCAACACGGCAAGGAGCGCGCCACGCCGCACGGTCAGCGTGGCACCCGTCACCACGTTGCGACGGAGCAAGACGCGCCAACCTTCCCCTCGGTTAAAGGCCTCCTGTTCGGCGTCGGCGAAACGCGCACCGGAAAACAGCGTCGTTCCCACCGCCTTTCCAGCCTCATCCACGATGCGTGCATCGGAAAACACATAGGGCGCGGACGGATGCGACTGCAGCTCTGCAACCGAACGCGCCACCCGACCGGGGTGCCAGACATCGTCCTGATCCGAAAACAGCACGAACTCGCCCGTACATCGCGGCAAGAGAGACTCGAAGTTCCGGGTCGAACCCAGTTGCGGCGCTTGCCGAACGATCTGGATGGGCAATCCACCATCGCGAAAGCGTTCGGCGATCTGAAGCGTGTCGTCTCTCGGGCCGTCATCGCCAATCCAGATTTCATCGGGAACACGGGTTTGACCCGCAATGCTTTGCAGCTGCGCTGATAAATACGGGGCGCCGTTGAACGTCGCCATCACAACCGACACCGATGCGGTCATGCAGCGTCCCCCTCCCCTTCATCCGTGTCACAATATGGCTCGACTAGTCGGCGCCGCCAGCTAGACCACCACAATCCGCCGCAAAACAGCACCAGGCCAAACGCAAGCGACGAAAACAACGTCTTGAAGATGGTCATGGCCTCCGGCATCAACTTGTCGTAGTAATCGCGGTACCACCAGTCAATACGGGCGCGATCGTAAGTGCGCACCGCATCCACCTCGACATTGGTGTAGTCGAGCCAGGGCGCATCTTTCGAGGCAACCGGCCATTCATCTTTGTTGTAAACGTGTTTCAAAAGCCACGCTTGCCCTCGGATGGGGGACAATGCGGGTACCCATTGCATGAAGCTCATTTCTTCAAAACAGGCACCGCAGTTATTGGGAAGGTAGGCAGGCGATCCCAGGCGATTCGGCTCGCCCAGCCAGCGGGTTCCAACCTCGGTGGAAAGCCGGATGTAGTGATCCCAGTACAGGCCATTGCCGATGATCTGAACCGCAACACCCCATAAGAAAACAACCGCAACACCGGTCACGGACACCCAGCGCCAGATCCGACTCGCCTGCTCCCGCGTCCAGTCAAGCAGCATGGCTGCCGGAAAAAGAAAGACCGGCACAAAGGGAACGATGTAGCGCGGTCCCCAGGCCCAGTCACCACTCCAGTATATGAACCGCGCATAAAGGAACGACGTTGGCACGCTCACGAGCAATACGGACCAAACCGCATTGCGATTGCTCTTGAACAGTGGCAGCGCCGCCACCGCCAAAAACAAGGGCGGACTGAACAGCAGCAGGCTCTTGCCCGGGGACAGAAAAAGTCCCCAAAAACCAAAGAACGCACTCGCAGAAAACACCGAGCGCCCGATTCCGTATCCGGTGGACAGTGACGCCGCATAGCGGGCGTGGTTGTACGCAAGAATAACGCCCAAAAAAGGCAAGAAGCCCAACAACCCAACCATCCCAAGTCCAATCAATCGACGCAGGTTGTGGCGCAGATCCCAGGCCCAATAAACGGCCACCACGGGAAGGGCGGGGGCAAAGACCGGTTTCGAATTGATGAGCAAGCCCGCCCAAACCGCCAGCGCCAAAATCCGTCCCACCGTGGGATCGCGTCGCGCGGCCAGGACCTGCCCAAAGAAACCCGTCACGCACAGGGCCTGCAAGATCTCGGAATAGGGATAGCGCGCGTAAACCCAGATTGACGACCCAAACGCGAGCGCGGCAAGCAGGGCGATCGAGGTAAATAGCGACACACCTTCGCGTCGACAAAGGCAGAAAAACAAGACACAGGTGAGTGCGCCCAAAAACGCGGGACCGATGTGAGCCGACCAGGGCAACAAAAGCGGCGTCAAGACGGGCCATCGGGTCGCGACCTGTTCGCGCAACCAAACCCCGGGGATGTGTACAACGGACTGAAAGAAAGGCGCAATCGCGTAGATTTTCCCACCGCGACCGAGCGGCACCGTGGGTGGCCATGGCGTGGGGATGTCGATCGCCCCGCGGAGGACGACGGATTCTGCAACCTGGTACACCGGCGTGGCGTCACCCCAGGGTTTCTCCCGGCTGGCGGTCAGCAAGTAGATCGACATGATGACGACCAGCAATCCGAACGCACCCCAAAGCGGGAGCCCGAACTTCGGCACGGGGATCTGACGGGAAGGGCTCATGACAGCAGAGGGCTCTCGGCGGAATCCGTATTACGAATCCAGATTCGACCAGACAATGCTGCCAGGGACAGGAGCGCACCGAAAAGCAACAGCCCCATCCCGATGGAACGGGGCGACCCGAGGTGGTCCAGAATCCACCAGTCAAAGCGGGCATGTTCATACCCGGCCTTGATGTCGAAATCGAGAATCGTTTCGCGGTGCCAGGGACCCGTCAACTGCGCCGCCGCGTGGCCATCCCCGGCCCACAGATGCGTTGCCAGCCAGGCGTGTCCCTCAATCGGTTGAAACGGCGGCAGATAACTTGTGACGTAGTCGTCCTCGAAACACGGCGTGCAGCTTGTCGACACCGTCCCCGCGAAGGCGCCTGAACGGTTCGGTTGACCGAGCCAGTGCGCTCGAACGGCACTTGAAATGCGGAGGTAATTTTCCGGTGCAAGTGCTGAACCAAGCACCTGCACAACGAGACCCGATCCCACAAAACACACCGCAACCATACCCGGCAAGAGCAACGCCCTCCACCGACGTTGTCGGACAAAGTCGGCAAGTTCTTCCGCGAAATACAAAGCCGGCAACAGCAACACAGGCACCGCATACAGCAAATGGCGCGGACCCCATCCCCATCCGCCGGACCAAAAGGGGTTCTTGGCGAGATAGAGCAACACCGGAAAAACAAAGATCGCCGCCAACGCCAGGACGTGTGCGTGTCCCCGCCGCAACATGAAGCGCACGCCGAACGAGCTCAGTACGACCGGCAAGTTGTAAAGCAGAACGCTTTTGCCCGGCGAAAAGAAGATCGACCACAGGCCCGAGGGAAACCCCTGTTTCATGGGGACCGCCCACAGCGCCGAAAACACCGCGGTGGGACTGTTGAACCGAAGCCACGAATCAAGGCCCGCGGCAAGCAGGCCGAGCGCAACGGGCCAGGCAAGCGCCCATCCGATCTTCAGCGCCGACACCCTGCCTCTCAAACCGTACCACAACACAACCGAGATCACGCTCGGAAGCGTCAGCACGAAACCGACCGCAACCGTCAAGAGAGCCCCGAACCATACACCCAGGTTGCGCGCCGCCCTCACGTCTGGCGACCGGGCAAGCGCTATTGCCGCTGCGAACGCGCCGGTGAAGAGTACGGTCTGCAAGAGGTGATAAAGCGGCGTGCGCCCCAAAACACCGACCGAAGTCGCGAATACCACAACCACCGAGCCCAAGCGGGCTACCACGCGCGACAGACCCAGCGTCAGCGCGAGGCCGAAAAACTGCAGGGCCAGCACGCCGGCCAGGACCGCCGACGCAAGCCTTGATCCCAACACGGTCAACCCGTCTCGCGACTTCGGCGCCAGCTTCGAGCCAAGCTGTATGAGCAGCGCACCCGGTAAATGCACTACCGAATTGACGAGCGACGCTTCGCCCCAGACCCGCTCCTTGCGCGCGGGCTCACCCGTGGCAACGATCTTGGGGGTCCCATACCGTACAAGTGAAATCGCGGGCTCGAATAGCTGACGGGCCTCTCCCTCGGGCTGGCCACGGCCGCCGAAAGCCAAAAGGATGGCTGCAACGGCTAGCACCAGGGCGAAGTTCCCGGTCAGGCGTTGGCGGAGCGTGTTTGACCCCATACGGTAATGCTCAAGAATTTGACGCTCTAAGACAGCAGGGCGGCATGTGCCCTGGCGATTTGCTGACCGTCAAGGCAACATTGGCCGCAACCATGACAGGTATCGACGCAGACCGTAAGGGCAAAACCCGTGTCTCCGTGGCGCTCTGCACGCACAACGGCGCGCGATTTCTATCCCCCCAGCTCGAAAGCCTCGCAGCCCAGCGACAGCAGCCCGACGAGCTCATCGTTTCGGACGACGCATCCAGCGACGAGACCCTGGCGCTATTGCAGACGTTTGCCAACCGTGCGCCATTTGCCGTACGGATCGAACAGAATCCCGTGGCCCTCGGCGTGGCGGCCAACTTTGCCCGGGCTTTCTCTCGTTGCACAGGCGACGTCATTTTGCCCTGCGATCAGGACGACGCCTGGCATCCGAACAAGATCGCGACGCTCGTCGACACCCTCCTGCAAGGCGACGCCGAACTGGCCCTCTGTGATCTTCAACTGGTCAACGAAGAGGGACGCGCCACCGGCACGACCCAGTGGCAAGCGCTCGGTTTCGATAGAAAGGCGCAGGCGGCATTCCTTGACGATTCATGGGACCTGCTCTTGCGGATGAACGTCGCCACGGGCGCTGCAATGGCCTTTCGGTCTCGCCTGTTGTCGGCAGCGCTGCCGATTCCACCTGGTTTTGTACACGACGAGTGGCTTGCCTTTCTGGCGTCGCTTCACAGGCCGATCGCCCTGCAAGAACAGCCGCTCGTGCAGTACCGGCAACATCGCAACCAACAAATTGGGGGTGGGGTGAAGGGATTGCGACAACAGATCGCCCATGCCCGCAACCGCATGAACCGCGATTATTTTCTGCGGCAGGTGCAGAAGGTAGAGGCACTCCTCGAACGTCTCGCCGAACACAAGGCGCCACCGGTCCGGCTCGAACAATTGCATGCGCGCCTCAAACACCTGCGACGCCGCGTGGCGCTGCGCGATGAGGGAATACGACGCCCACTCGCGATCGCCTCGGAATGGATTGAGGGAAACTACCAGCGCTTTGGCTACGGCTGGAAAAGCGCCGCGCAGGATCTTTTCCTGTAAGCGCCGTGGCGGGCGAACTAGGCCTTGCTGACCTTTTCTTTTTTCTTTTCGGGCTTGTCGGGCTTGTCGGGCTTGTCGGCCTTGGGCTTCGCGGCGGCATCGGTCGATGCGCTTGTGCTCGACGCGTCCGACTTGGAATCCGATTTGGAATCCGACTTGGTCTCAGACTTCGGGTCGCTTGGCGCGGCGCCCGCCCCCGATTTCGACGAGCCGTAAAGATCCGAATACCAGCCGCCGCCCTTCAGGTGAAAGGAGGTGCGGGAGATCAGGCGCTCGACCTTCTTCTTCTTGCACTTTGGGCAGACCTTCACCGGACCGTCGGTGATCCGTTGCCATTCCTCAAATTCATGCTCGCACGCAGCACAGCGGTACTCGTAAATTGGCATGGTTTGATTGTTGACCGAGCGGTAGGTATAGACACGGGACAATGGCTGTCAAGCCCGCCTCCCGAGGCGCCTCCACGAGGACCCCCGGCAAGATCATACAGCCAAAGGGTTGGATTGCCCCCAGGGGTTATGCCAACGGGATACTGAAGACCGGGCAGTTTTTGGCGATCGGCGGCCAGATCGGCGGAAAGCCCCCCGGTATGGCGCTCGAGCGCGGCATGCCGGGACAGTTTGCACAGTGTCTCGACAACGTGCTCGCGGTGGTGCACGCGGCCGGTGGCGAGCCGAAGGATCTCGTTTCGATGACGATCTACGTGACCGACCAGCGGCAGTACCACGCCGCCAACAGAGAAATCGCGAACGCCTGGCGCAAGCGCATGGGCAAACACTATCCGGCGATGGCGCTCGTTGAGGTCGCCGGTCTGATGGAGCAGCGGGCCCTCATCGAGATTCAGGCTTTCGCGGTTCTTTGAAGACGAACAGGACATCGGCCGCCTGTTCCGCAACGGCGTCGTCACGTTCGTCCGGCTCAATGGCAAGGACAAGCAAGTAGGGAAAATCCCCGCGCCGCAGAAGCCGCTCGGGAATCGCCGAACGACGCGTGTGGCCCTCCCCCGCAAGCACGACCACGCGCGCAGGATGGCCCGGACCCGAAAGGGCACGGCCCAGCGACTCGGCCATGGTTTCGTCCCACAAAAGCTGCGCCCGGTAAAAGCGCTCGAATCGTCTTTCGACAAAACGTCGCGTCGAATGTGTACCATAGGCCTGTCGTACGAATTCCCGGTGCTCGGCCGGTCCCGCCACGAGTTCGGGCAAAGCGGCCCGCTCGTTTTCATCGAGACCCTCAATGCCCTTTTGTGAAACGGCGCGCGACAGACTTCGGGGTGCATTGAGCGCAAAGGCCGGAAAACCGAGGGTTCGACACCGCTCGAACATCTCCCGGAAAAAGCCGTACGAATATCCCCAGGTCTCGTCCCAGTCGACGGCCTTGCGAAAGGCAGCCTCGTCGAGCTTCCCCGCCACGAAGGCGTCGAGTGCTGCCTGGTGGGTCACGGGCAACATCTCAAGCGCAAGTCCAGTTGCACCCGATTGCCCGGTCGCAAGTTCAAAGACCTTGGTCTGCACAAAATGGTGATGGGCATTGTCGTGCTGTTCTCCGACGAAGATTGCCCGCGCAGACGCCATTTTTTCTATCAACTCGCCCTCGCCAAGAGAGGCGCCGGTTAAACCATCGACGAGATCGTACGCACGCGCCACGGGAACGTCTGCCTGCACCTCCGTTGGGGACGGCGACGTGTGTGCACAACTTGCCGAAATACCGACGGCGATGGTTGCCCGGACCACATCCAAAAAACGCATGCCTTCAGGGTATCAGAGGCGGTGCTATTCTGCGCCGCGACCATGATGATCGATCCCGACATGCGAAAAACACTGCGTTTCTGGGCGATCTGCGACGGGCTCTACGGCGTTACCCTGACCTTGCTTTTGCTCTTTTTCGTACCGTGGAAATTTGCTGCCGCAAACAGCACAGGCCTCGCCTACGCTGCCGCGGTGCTGGTGGGCGCACCCTTGCTTTGGCGCGCCCATCGCACCGGTTACCGACTGGCGGTCGTCACCTCCCTCGTGGGACTGCTGGCGGGCGTCGTCAGTTGCACGGGGCTTGTCCTGTCGTGGGCCTATTTGCGTGCCATCCATGGCGTATTCGGCATGGGGGCCTCGATCGTCAGTCTGTTTCTGGCCGCAACCGTATTTCAGATTCTCGGACTGTATCCGGCGCTGCGCCTCCGGACGCTGTGGCGCGCCGAAATGCGCAGGACGTTTGGAAAACCGTTTCGTACCACACCCATCGTCACAGTCCTTGCCCTGGGTCCGTTCTTGCTCGCTGCGCTCGTCCATGGGCGTTATACCCTGACGCCCGCCGTGGCCCTCGCACCGGAGGCACGCGACGCCGCCATCGCCTGGACGCGCGCCATCCTGAATGGCGCCCCCCCCGATCCCACGCTGAAATCGCGGATGACGGATTTGCCGCGAGGACCCGGGCCACTCGCCCTTGCACTCTTTGCCGAGGGTCGTGCGCAGGTGCGCATTCCCGTGGGACACTGGAATGATGGCCCTTCGGACCTGTTCACCGCCGTGAACGAGGCCGCTCACCTGCTCGCCAAACACCCCGCCGCGGTTGCGCACCGAAATGGACGTCTGAAGTTCGACCGAAGCGTCGCACGCGGACCCTTCATTGGCCAATCGGACGCCCTGATGGCTCTTTCGATCGATCCGGGACGCGACGGCGTTCAATCGACGGCAAACCCCGCCGCTCGAGTTTTTCCCGATGATTTTATCCTCACCGATAGCTACGGAACCGCACCGCTTTTGCCCTTTCTGGACGAGGTCCGCCTTGGGGTAGACGTGCGTTGGCTGCGCAATCACCTGGGCCTTGCTCCCGATGCGCCGCTCGAACGGTTTCGCACGGAGGCCTGGATCGAGTGTGGTACGAAATCATGCCCCATCGAACGAGGCAGTACGCCCCTGGCCGAGGTGGATCTGCTCGCATCGGCGAAGGCAGCCGGCGCCTTCATTGCCCGTGCGACCCAGCCCGATGGAACGTTCAACTATGTTTACCGACCCTATACGCACACCATCGCGCAGGCGCCGTACAATCTCACGCGACATGCGGGTACGGTCTATAGCCTTGCGATGCTGGAGTCGTTGACCCATGCAACCGAACTCACGCCGGTCACCGATCGGGCGCTATCGTGGATGGCAAACCTGGTCCATCGGCCCTGCGGAACGAATCCCCGCGGCGCCTGCATTGCCGAGGGTGATGCCGCCCATCGCAAGGCCAACCTCGGAACCAATGCCCTTTTTCTGGTGGCGTTGATCGAGCGCCTCGCGCTGCGTCCCGATCCGAACCTGCAAGCGTTGGCCGGAGATCTCCTCGGCTTCATCGAATCGATGCAAAAAAACAATGGCGATTTCTTTCACAACTTCGATGCCTCGGCGCAGCGGATCCTGCAAGACGATGCGCCGCAGATGTTTTGCTCCGAAGAAGCAGCACTTGCGCTCGTCAAGACCGGTCAACATTTCCAAAAGACCTCGACGCTGCAGGCAGCCGAGCGCGCGCTCGATTACCTGACCCGTGCGAAGTACGATTACTTTCTGGGACGGTTCACCTTCGGCGTCGACAGCTGGACTTGCATGGCCGCCGATGCGGGCTTTTCAACTGCGTTCGGTGGTCTGAAAAAACGTTCGTATCTGGACTTTTGCCTGGGATATGCCGATTTTCTGCGACGCCTGCAATTTACACCCGGGCAATCCTCTGGCCCCGATTTCGACGGCCACTTTGGCTTCTCAAACATCCTCATCCCACAGGCGCCGGCCGCCGCAGGTTTTGCCGAAGCGCTTGGCGCCGTCCGTTCACTTGCCCGCGCCCATGGGATGGCGACGCCCGAGCTGGATACGCAGATCTCGCTGGCGCTTCATGCGCTTGCCCGAGATCAAATCCGCGGGGACAACAACCATCAGGTGCTCAATCCGGCGTTTGCCGAGGGCGGGATCCGCCGTTCGCTCGTCCAGTCAGAGATACGAATCGATTTCGTTCAGCACGCCTTATCGGCGTTCATCCGTGCGGCGCGGACGCTCTAGCCACACGACCAAGAGCGCCAGGGCCAACAAGACCACGTTTCGTACCACAGTCCACGGACCAATCGGACTTTCGCTACCTCCGAAACATCCACAGTCAATGTTGACATTGCGTACCAGTGCGCTCGATACCGCAAAAAGAAAGATCGCCATCATTGCGGCCAACAGGGTTGCAGCCGCCTGCCGCCAGAGCTTCGGCAAGAACACAAGACCCAGCCCGACCACGATCTCCGTCGCAGGCATTCCGATGGCAACAAAGGGTGCAAGCACCGGGAAAAGCTGGTAGTTCGCAATTTCGAGTGCAAACCGCGAGGGATCGTCGAGCTTCAAGACGCCCGCCACCACGAACAACCCCGCAAGCCCCAACCGGAGCACGAGGCGCAACACCCAGACGAACGAAAAAATCCTAGTGCGCATGGCTTGTCCCCAAGTCGGTGTCCTGACAACGGGGACACGGCCCGGATAGACAGGCCTGACCGGCACGGGCCCACGCCTCGAAGCCCCCTTCCAACACCGCCACCCGCAACCCAGCCATGGCATTGCGATTCCGCAAGCCTTCGGCAACCGGTCGAGCCGCATCGGTCGTATCGGCGTAAACCAGCACCAGATCAACGCTGGCCAAAAGCCGGGGTACCGCGTCGAGCAACGCCCCGGGCGTCGAGCAGGGCAAGTGAACCGCTCCCGCGATATGCCCTTGCGCGAATCGCTCGGCATCGCGCGCATCCGCTATCAAGACACCCGACGAGGCGCACAGGGCTGCGGCACGATTGATCGGCACGGTCTCGATTGGAACGGTCAGTTGCGTGGCGTTGCAAGTCGCGTTCGCGATCGCAACCGTCCAGTCAACTCGGTCAGGGCGCAGCGTATTGACGATCAATCCCGACCCCGCGCCAAGCAGCGCCAGTAGGAAAGTCCGCATTAAGAGTGCTGCAATCGATGCCATTGCGGGGACAAGTCTAGCGCGATAGCCCCGGGTTCGGCGCCCGACGGGCCCCAACCTGCTAGTTTTTACCCGTGGCTTACCCGGAACTCGAACGACACATTTTTATCTGTACCAACCGCCGTTCGGGCGACAACCCCAAGGGGTGTTGCGCGAGCAAGGGCGCGGAACTTGTGCGCTCCGAATTCAAGCGCCTGGTTGCCGAGCGGGGTTTGCGCGGCACGATGCGGGCCAATGAGGCGGGTTGCCTCGATCAATGTGAACACGGCGTCACGGTGGTCGTATATCCCGAAGGGGTCTGGTACGGTGGCGTTACACCGGCCGACGTCCCCGAGATCGTCGAGCAGCACCTGCAAGGCGGAGTTCCGGTAGAGCGCCTGCGCATCCGCAAGTAGACCCGTGGCCGAATCCGAAAGTTCGCAGAAAAAAGACTGGACCCTGCTTGAGGTCCTGCAGTGGACCACGGGACGGTTTTCGCAGCGTGGAATTGCGTCCGCGCGCCTCGACGCCGAACTGTTGATAGCGCACGCGCTTGGCATAAATCGTGTTGCGATTTACACCTCGGCGGATCGGCTGCTCTCGCGCGAAGAGCTGGCCAACATTCGCGCGGTCATCGAGCGCCGACAAGCGGGCCTGTCGGTTGCCGCCATCACCGGGCACAAGGAGTTTTGGGGACTCGATCTACACGTAAGCCCCGAGGTGTTGATTCCGCGACCCGACACCGAGACCCTGGTCGAGGCGGCACTCGACCATCTTGTTCCTCTGCGCCGCGATCGGCCGGCCGAATCCATTCCGACGGACGAACGCATTTTGGACGTGGCAACGGGCTCGGGCGCGATTGCGTTGGCCCTCAAAAAGCAACGCCCTCACGCATCCGTCCTCGCGACCGATCAATCGCAACCGGCAATCGCCATCGCGCGCGGCAACGCGGAACGACTGCGGTTGGCGGTCGAGTTTTTTGTGGGCGATTTACTCGGCGCCCTGCCGCCGGAAACGGCGCCCTTTGATCTCATTGCCGCCAACCTGCCCTACATTCCAACCGGCGACATCGCGGGGCTGCCGCCCGAGGTTCGGGCCGAGCCACACGAGGCACTCGATGGTGGCGCCGATGGGCTCGATCTTGTGCGACGGTTGATTGTCGAGGCGCCCCGACGGCTTAAAACCGGAGGCAGTCTTGTCCTTGAGCTTGGCGCGGGACAGGCGGACCGAGTCGCCACCTTGCTCGGCATATCGGGATTCAACCAGGTTGGTACACGCGCCGATCTGGCTGGCATTGTTCGCGTGGTTTTCGGACGGAAAGGCAACGACCCATGAAGCGAATGACACAGCTCGTGATGCTCCTCTGCGGCATGGGATGCGTGACACCGGCGCAACAGCGGGTTGAACTGCTGGGACAAAACGTGCGGGAATGGAATGCAGACGTGCGCTGGGCGCGTTACGAAAATGCGGCAGCCTCGATGCCACCGGATGAAGCCAAAAGCTTCTTGAAACGCGTCGACCAGGTGGAAAAGGATCTCATCATCGCCGACTTCGAGGTCGTCAACATCAAGGTCGGCGAGCCCTCAACCAAGGCAACCGTGATCGTGCGCTTCGAGTGGTATTCACAAAGCCGACCCATCGTGAGCAGCTCGGTCATCGAACAGCGCTGGGAGTTCAAGGGCGGCGTCTGGATGGTTCAGGAACAGAAGCGTCTGCGCGGCGAACGCTTCGCGCTCGTGCCCGAGCCTGCCACCGACGAGACCCCCAGTGCATCACCGGAGAAGACACCGGCCGTCAAAGCCGCGCCCTAGTCAGGCAACTTCTTTTTGCCAGCGTGCCAGTGCTTCGCGAACCGCAACCGGGACGCGGCGAACGCTTTGACCGAACGAGCCCTGCCACAACGACGTGAGACCAACGTAGCCGTAGCCAAAGAGGAAGAGGCCAAGGAAGGGCAGGGAAATGAAGTGCCCGTGATCCACGGCCACTGCGACCGTCACCAGGAAATAGGCGGCCATCCCCGTCTCAATCCAGGGCGTGATCGAGCGAGCCGAGCGGTATTTGGTGTGCGTCCACGACTCGAGGCGACCACAAACACCGTGTTTGGGCGTCCGTACGAATTCGGTTTCCTTGCCGGCCATCGCCTCGAAAACGGCACGCGTCTGATTGATGGAGAGGCCGATGCCGATCGACAGAACGGCGGGCAAACGGATGAGTGCCGACCAGGTGCGCGCAGCCGGTGAGGTCCCTTCCATGCGGGCTATCTCTCGCTGCGACAGAATATAGAACGAGGAGATCGAAAGCGTCGTGCCGAAGAAAAGTGGCAGATCGATCATCAAGACCTCACGCACACCATGCGTCGTTCGCAATGCCAGATTCGGCAAGAGCAACAGCGACAGCAGCACCAAAAGCGGGTACGCCATGTTGTTCATGAGATGGAAAAACGCCTCGACCTTTTGTCCACGCGATACGTTTGCACGCAAGATGGTGGGCAACAGTTTCCGGGCAACCTGCAGCGAGCCTTTGGCCCAGCGAAATTGCTGCGACTTGAAGGCCGACATCTCGACCGGCAATTCGGCGGGAGTCGAAATCGTGGGCAAGTACACGAACTTCCAGCCGCGAAGCTGCGCGCGGTAGGACAAATCCATGTCTTCGGTCAGCGTGTCGTGTTGCCAGCCGCCGGCATCGGCAATCGCACCACGGCGCCAGATGCCCGCGGTACCATTGAAGTTGAAGAAACGACCCGAGCGCGCACGACCAGCGTGTTCCATCACGAAGTGGCCGTCGAGCATCAAGCCCTGAACCTCGGTCAAAAGCGAGAAGTCGCGGTTCAGGTGCTCCCAGCGGCATTGCACCACGGCAACCTGCGGATCCACGAAGTAGTGAATGGCCTCGTCGAGCACATCGGGCTGCGGAACGAAGTCGGCATCGTAGATAAGAACGAGTTCGCCCTTGGCGGTGCGCAGTCCGTGATCGAGAGCACCTGCCTTGAAACCGTGGCGATCGACGCGGTGGATATGCTCGATGTCGAGGTCCGGAAAGCGGCGCCGCAACTCGACCACCTTGCGCTCGCAGATCTCACGCGTCTCATCCGTCGAATCGTCGAGAACCTGAATCTGAAAGCGATCGCGGGGATAGCGAATCAGCGCGGTGGCCTCGAGCAGGCGCTCGGCAACGTACATCTCGTTGAAGAGCGGTAGCTGCACGGTCACCGTCGGCAGGTCCTCGAAGCGACGCTCGATCTTCGGCGCGTTCTTGCGGTGCTTGAAATACAGGTACACCAGGTGGGACCGGTGGAAGCCAAACACAGCCAGGCAAAGGAGCATGGCGAGATAGAGCGCAATGAGTACGGACGAGGAATCCATGGCCGCATCATAGGGCGCCAATTGTCATCGGAATGTAATCCGATGTAGTTTTTTGTCGCGAGGCGACATGCCTCGAACAATGGTTAACACTCGGTTATTACTGAGTTTTTTTTTACGAATCAATCCGCGATTCGGGCCGGGGCTACGCGACCGCGGCGGAATCTGGCAACGCCTTGCAGGCTTCCAGACACAGACGCAAGCGGCGGCGGCTGAGATCCCGGCCCAGCACAGAAAGCGTCTCGAATAGAGGGGGCGTCGCGTTTCGCGCGGTGGCGCCCACCCGCAACAGCATGAAGATCTCTTTCGGCTTCCAGCCTGACTTTTCCGCAAATGCGCGCGCGGCGGCCTCAATCTCCACCGGCGTAAAATCGCGCAGGGTATCGAGAACCTCGACGAGCTCCTTGAGACATTCGATCGTCTCTGCCTTCGATCGTCCCTTCGGGATCATTGAATTCGCCATCGGTGCAAAATCGACGTCGGCTTCAAAGAACAAGTCGGTCTTGCCAACAAAATCCGACAACTTGTCGATGCGCTCGCGTACGAGCGGCACCAGTCTCTGGAGATACGCGTCGGAGAACCGCCAGTCGCGCAACCGTGCCACAATGGCCGCATCGTCAAGCGCCCGCAGGTACTGTGCATTCATCGCCGTGAGCTTGACGAGATCGAACACCGGCCCACCGAGGCTGATGCGATCGAAACTGAAAACCTTGATCATCTCCTCGAGATCAAAATGATCCCGATCGCCTGAAATAGACCAGCCCATGGTCCCGAGATAGTTCAACAGCGCCTCGGGCAAAAAACCTGCGTCTTTGTAGTAATCGAGTGACACGGGATTCTTGCGCTTCGAGATCTTGCTCTTGTCCGGGTTGCGCAAAAGCGGCATGTGAATCCACTCTGGCGCCTTCCATCCAAAAGCCGCGTAGAGCAGATCGTGTTTCGGCGTCGAGGTCAGCCATTCCTCGGCGCGAATGACGTGGGTGATCTCCATGTGGTGATCGTCCACCACGTTCGCCAAATGGTAGGTCGGAAATCCGTCAGATTTCATCAAGATCTGATCGTCGATCCGGCTGTTCTCGAAGCGGACTTCGCCCCGCAATCGATCCTGAACAACAGTGTCGCCGTGATCGGGCGTTCGCAACCGCACCACATGCACTTCACCTTTCGCCGCGCGTGCCACAGAATCGGCCATCGGGATTGCGCGACAGTGCCCGTCGTATCCAACGAAGGGGGCCTTGCTGTCTTGCTGGGTCTTGCGAACGCCATCCAGCCGTTCGACGGTACAAAAGCAGCGATAGGCCGCGCCAGTTCCCAGCAGGTCCACGGTCGCCTTCCGATACAGCTCGGTTCGCTCGGACTGTCGATAAGGCGCGTGCGGCCCACCCACATCCGGACCCTCGTCCCAGTTCAAACCGACCCAGCGCAGGGCGCGCAAGATCGCCGCTTCCGAGGCGGGATGGGATCGCGTTTGATCGGTGTCTTCGATGCGCAACACAAACTTGCCGCCTTGATTCCGGGCAAAGACATAGTTGAAAAGCGCAATGTAGGCGGTCCCCACGTGCGGATCACCGGTGGGCGAAGGAGCAATTCGAACGCGTACGGTCATGCGGCCCCTTCATACCACGAGCTTGTAGCCGGTTCCGTAGATCGTGACGATGTGCCGGGGGGCGGTCGGATCGACTTCCAATTTCTTCCGCAGCTTCACGATGGTGTTGTCGACCGATCGGTTCGAGCCGGCGCCCGACATCCCCCAGATCTTGTCCAGAATTTCATCGCGCGTCACGGGCTGTCCGGCCCGTTCGGCGAGCAAGCGCAAAAGCTCCACCTCGTAGAACGATAGCGTATGAACTTCCTTGTTGATCTCGAGTTCCTGACGCAGGGGATAGATTCGCGCATTCCCAATAATCAGAACCTCGTCACTCGGGGCCGCACGACGCAAACGACGGAAAATTGCGTTGATCCGGGCTATCAACTCGCCGACTGAGAAAGGCTTCGTCACGTAGTCATCGGCTCCGGACGCCAGGCCCCGAATCTTGTCCGTGTCCTGCGAGCGCGCCGTCAACATGATGATAGGCACCACTGTGTTTTGCCTTCGGATCTCCTCGCAGACCGTGAACCCATTCATGTCGGGCAACATCAGATCAAGCAGGATCAGATCCGGAGTTATCTCGCGCAGTGCACGTATTCCGTCTCGGCCCTTGGAGGACAACACCACCTCGAAGCCCTCGAACTCAAGCGCATCACGCAAGCCCCGCGCAATGTCAGGCTCGTCTTCGATGACGAGAATTTTCTGCCGGGGACCAGATGGACTGTTCATGACGGCACCGATTCCTTGACGACGGAAATCGACTCACCCGCAACCGGGGCAGGAAGGTATATGCAAAACACAGTGCCTTGACCAGGCTCGCCCGCCGATCCCGCGGGCTCCTCGACGGTGATGCGACCGCCATGAGAAGCCGCGATGTGCTCGACCAGCGACAATCCGATTCCGCTGCCGCGCACATTGCCCTCACGGGCGTTCTTGCCACGGAAGAAACGCTCGAAGATGCGCGCACGATCCTCGGGTGCAATGCCCGGCCCGTGGTCACGCACTCGCAAACAAACCTGGCCCGGTGTCCGGCGAAGCTCGACGTCGATTCGACCGTCCGCCCCTCCATATTTCAGTGCGTTGTCGATGAGATTGAGGAATGCCAGTGTGAAGGCGCCCTCATCGAGCCGCACCTTTGGCAAATTCGGTTCAATCTGAACCTGTAGGTTGACCTTTTCCTTGTCGACCCGCTGTCGACAGAGATCGACTGCCCGAAGCAAGATCTCGCCCACGTCGGAGGTCGAGAAATGGTAGCTCGCCTTGCCGCGCTCGAGCCGAGAAAAGTCGAGCACGTTGTCGATGAGGTGAGACAGTCGCTCGGATTCACGGGTGATGATCGCGCCATACTCGCCGACGGCATTCGGGTCCTTGTGGCGCCCGGTCGCGATGAGCTCCGCAAACATTCGAATGAGAGACAGCGGTGTCTTGAGTTCGTGTGAAACGTTTGCAATAAAGTCGCTACGGAGACGCGACATGCGGCGCTCGGCAAGCACGCCCAGCCAAACAATCACCAGGCCCACCGCAATGATGGCCGACGACAACACGACCAGCGCAGGCCCAAGGGTTCTTTGCTTTTTCTCCTGCACCACAAGGGCATCGATGTCCCAGGGCGTGATGAACAGATCCCAGGCGTAGAGCATTTTTCCCAGGGTTATTTGATAGGAGAACCGCTCAACCGTATCGCTCGCAATCGAGTCGGGCGTTTGCCCGACGAGCGCGCGTCGACGTTGATCCAGCACCACAATCCGACGGCGCCCTTCATTCTGTTTAACCTCTTCCGAGATCATCTGGTGCAGAACTTTTGAATCGATCTGAACGGCCACATAGAAGCTCCGGCCGTCCTCGGTCTGTTTGCGCATGTACGCAATCAACGTGTCTTCGTGCTCGAAGCGCTGGTGCAGGTATCGAAAATTGCCAATCTGGACCGACGAAAAATCGAGACTTTTCGGATAGACGCCGGCCGCAGAACTCCCCGCGGCCGCGCGCCAGAGGGAATTGACGTTGCCGACGCTACAGGTCACCCGCAACACACCCCCCGAGGTGAAACGCATCACGGCGTAGGTGGCCACAAACGGTGACAGGTCGGCATCGCACGAGTCGGCCTCGCGGGTGGCCAGCACCACCGACTCGAGTGCTTGACGGGTTAAACTGTCGATGCGGGATTCAATCGACTCGACGATGTCCTTGGCGTCCGACGCCGCGGTTTCGCGAAACGCGTCCTCCATCCGTCGCGAAACGTCGTCCGCGTACTGGTAACCGTAATAGCTGAGCGCCGCCGCAGACGCGATCATGGCCGGGAAAACCACGGCGAGGATGATCCAGATCGGACCTCCCCCGGTGCGCGCACGTTGCGAACTCACGAGAACCTCACAGTATCAGATCCATCAGCAGCGCGTCTTCGTTGCCCTCTGCATAATACGCCGGGCGAACGCCAACCGACCGGAAGCAGAGCTTGTGATAAAGCGCGATGGCCGGTTCATTGGAACGCCGAACATCGAGCGTGATCGTCCGACAGCGCTGCTTCTGCGCCTTCTCGGTCAGACGGCGCAGCATGGCCTCGGCCAACCCCTTGCGGCGGTGCGCAATCGAGACGCAAAGGTTCAGGATCTGGACTTCGTCCCCCACGATCCAGCTGCACAGGAACGCAATGGCCGGACCGGTCGGCGTCAAACGGGCAACCGCAAGCCTCGACTGGACCCTGCTGAATTCATCGACGAAGGCCTGTCGGCTCCACGGCGAGGGCGAATCCTCGTCGTCGATCCGCACGAGCTCATCCACATCGTCAAGCCTGGCCTTATCGAAGTGCACGCGGACCTTTACGCTGGCTCACCGGTCTCGACCCGGGTCGCTTCCACAAGCACGGGCCAAAGTCGATCCATCCCCTCGCCGGTCTCACCGGAGACCGCCAGAACGCGACACTTGATGCGACCCAAGGACTTTACAATCTTTGTGGTACACAACCCGCGCTCCGAAGCACTCAGCTTGTCGATCTTGGTCACCACCACGACAAACGGACGACCAATCACATCCAGCCATTCGAGCAACTGATGATCCTCGATGTCCAGCTCGCGACGGGCATCAACGAGCACGACGACGAGACTCAACGACCGTGCGTTCTCGATGTAATACTCAATCAGGGCGCCCCAGCCGAAACGCTCCCCCTTGCTGACCTTGGCGTAACCGTACCCCGGCAGATCCGCGATGCGCAAAGGCATCAAGTGGCCCTCTGGCATTTTGCACTGCAGGTCGTAAAAAATAACACCTCGGGTTCGGCCCGGGGTCTTCGAGGTGCGGGCGAGCAAGCGCCGGCCCGACAATCGATTCAGCATGGTCGACTTGCCGACGTTCGAGCGACCCGCGATGGCGATCTCCTGTGGCCCGAGCGGCGGCAATGAGCCGCGGTCGCGCGCCTCCATGAGGTAATCCGCAGAGACGATGGTTGGCACAAAGGGTCGCACGCAGGCAGCGTATCAGACCCGGAGCAGGACGGCCTTCCCGGGCTTGCGCCGGGCGCTATACTGGCCGCCGTGTTGACGGATCCGCCCCCGCGCATCGTGCGCCTTGCTCGCCAGTTCGCGGCCAGCGAAAAAGCGCAACGCATCTTCTTGCCGACGGAAATGCCCCTGCACGCAGAATCGGTGAAACTCGAAGCGGCCCTCGAAGCCGAATCAAGCGAGGCCGTGAAGTGGGCCTGCCGCTGCATCCTCGAACGCCTGTCGGAGCACTATAAAATTGCCCCACCAAAATTGATGGTCCTCGGCTCACGTCCCCACGAGGTGCACGATGGGCGGGTTGCCTCGGAACTGTTTGGCGACTATTCGTTTTCGAGCGCGCGCATTCGCGTCTGGATGCGCACCGCGGTCAAGGGCCGCGTCACCAGCTACCGGGGACTCCTCAACACGCTGTTGCACGAATTCTGCCACCACCTGGACGTGAAGGGCCTCGGCTTCGAGGATACCCCGCATACGCGCGGCTTCTATGGACGGGTCGACGAACTGTATCACGCGGCCCTCGCGACGCCTGCGTCCAAACGCCCGCCGCTGTTCTGGAAAAAATCCGGGGCGGTCTGGCGCATCGACTGGCAGCGGATCCGCACCTGGCGACCGCCGCCCGATCCAATCCCCGTTCCGGCCCCCTGGCCGACCGAAGCAGCATCACCAACCCTTATCGAGTAGACATCCTGCCATGAAGCTTTCTACCCTTCTGTCCTTGCCCGTTGCGCTCTTGGTCGGCCTCGGGTCGGCCGGTGCGTTCGCCCAGGATTCCGGTTCAAGCCGGTTGCGCTTCTCGGATGCCGTGGAACTTTCCATCGGCAACACACCGCAGATCGAAGGCGCAAAGTTCGGCATTGATGCCGCCGAACGCAAGCTGAGTGGTACCGCCGCGCAACGACTCCCGAAGCTCAAGGCCGAGGGCAACGTGCTTCGATGGAATGATCCGATCGCGATTCAGTTCGGCAGCAACGCGCCTGGATCTTCGGTTGTCGTGCGCGAACAGGTGACGACCTCGTTTTCGCTGTCGCTTGCACAACCCATTTCGGGTTTGTTTGTGCTCGGTCGCATGATCGACATCGATCGCCGGGCCGTCGGCATCGCGAGGACCAGCATGGCCAAGACCAAGCTCGACGCGGCCCACCGCGCCGCCGAGGCCTACGTCGCGACGTTGAATGCACAGTCTGCGGCCGATCTGGCAAAGAAAACCGTAACACAATTTGAAGCGCAACACGCCAATGCCGTCAAGCTGCAAGCCGCAGGCGTCCTTGGCCTGGTCGATGTGCTTGGACTGGTATCCGCCCGCGATGCCGCGCGACTGGCCCTTGTGCGCGCCGAAACCACGATGGCCACCGCACGCGCCGAACTCGCCGTCGCCATCGATCGCGAACCCGATGCCGGCTTCGATATTGTCGACGAGTTTCCCGAACCGCCGCCCGCCCCCACGCTCGACGAAACCGCCGCACACCAACTGGCCGTCGACAGCCGTCTTGAACTGAAGGACGCCGCGCTGCAAACCGAGCAAGCCCGGGCCAACAAGACCGTGGCCATGGCGCAATTGCTCCCCAACATCATGGGCATCGCGACCTACCAGAACATCACGGGTCAAGGACCCTTTCAGCCGCGCAATGCCTGGTACGTCGGCGCCACCCTTTCATGGGAGATCTGGGACTGGGGTAAGACCTGGGACAGCGTCAAAGAAGCCGAGGCGCGCGCCGGTCAGGTCTCAACCAGTGAGAAGACCACGCGCAACCAGATCGCCTTGCAGGTCCGTCAGCGCCTGCTTGAAAACCGGGCCGCCTTCGCAACCCTTGAGCCTGCACGTTCGTCGCTCTCAGCGGCCGAAGAGGCCCATCGCATTCAGTCGGTTCGATTCGAGCAGGGCGTGGTCAGCACCGTCGACATCATCAACAGCGAGACGGACTTGCACAAGGCCCGATCGGCCTACGCGCAGGCACGCTTTGATTACTACCGCGCGCAGATTGCGCTTGCCCGGGTAGCCGGGGCGCTGCCTTTTGCGCCCCAGCGCTGAATTTCGGGTTCGCGTCTAGGCCCGCATCGCTTCGATGGGATTGATGCGCGCTGCGCGGATTGCGGGCAAGAAGCCGCCAACCAGACCCATCACGGTTGCGAAGATCATCGATCCCACGATGACGCCGCCATCGGGCTCGAATCGAAACACGATTTCAGACCAGCTGGCGAAATTGACCATCGAGAAGCTGACGAGGCCCATCGCAAGCGACGCGAGTGCACCGATGCCGCCGCCGATGATGGACAGAATGATCGATTCGAGCAGGAACGAAAACAGAATGCTTGCCTTCGAGAATCCAAGGGCTCGCAAGGTGCCGATCTCGCGCTGACGGTTTGCAACCGCGGCGTGCATGGTGATGGTGGCACCCAGCATCGCGCCGATGGAGAAAAACAAGGCGATCATGGTGCCCATGATCGAGATGAAGAGCGAGGTTCCCTCGGACTGCTTTTCGTAATACACAGCTTCTTTCATGACTGCCAGGTTGAGCTGGCGGTTCGATTCGATGCTGGCCTTGAACGTGTCGAACTGCGAGGGCGATACCCGCACGCGGATCGCCGACGTATAGCCCTCGCGTTTGAATGCGGTTCGCACGGTATCGATATCTGCCCATACCTCGGATTCATTGGAAGAGCCGCCGTCCTCGAAGACCCCCACCACCTTGACCGATCGATTCTTCTTGAGCTCAAACGATTCTCCGAGCGTGAGTCCCTTGAATCGACCCGAAATCGCACGCCCAATCACAACCTCGTCGGAGCCCTCTTGTGGCATCCGACCTTCGACGATCTTGATCGAGGGCCGAAACGCAAACGAGTCGGGGCGAACACCGCGCACCGCCGCGTTTGAGAAACCATCGGCACCAATCTTGTCGAGCAAGATGACCACCACCGACTCCGAAACACCGCGGGGACCCGAGACGGACTGAGGCAGCGACGTGTCGTTGAGCACCAGATTGACGTTGGCGTCTTCGATTACACTTTCGATCTCGGCCGTTGCACCCTTTCGCAACACCAGGGCCGCGTCCGGACTTGCACTTCGCCCAAGCGTCTTTTTGATGCCGTTGGACAGCATCAAAACCGAGGCAAACACGAAGACGACGAGCGCCAGGCCAAAGGCGGCCGCAGCACTCGTGGTTTTGCGAACTTTCAAATTGCGCAGGTTGTATGAAATTGGAACCATGGTGAATCCTCCTTACGCAAGCCGACGAAGCGCGTCCGTAACCTGAAGCCGAAACGCATTGCGTGCCGGAACGATCGATGCCGCAAGGGCTAAAACCAAAGCCAAGCCCATACCCATCACATAGGTCTTTGGGTCGATTCGGAAATAGGGGAACCAAGCCCCCATATTTTCCTCCAACAAGCGACCCAGCCCCAGTTCGACAATCGGAAACGAGAGCGCAAGCCCCACGATTCCAGATACGATCCCCGTCACGGCCGCCTCGCCCACCACGAACCAGGCGATCGACGCGGGTGGAAATCCAATCGCTCGCAACACACCATATTCGCGGGTTCGCTCGCGCACGCCCATGGCAATCGTATTACCCAAAATCATCATCATGATGAACAGAATGATGATCGAGATGACGTCGAGGGCCTTCAAAAGCGAGCTGATCATGCCCATGAACGACAAGTTCATCGCGCGCTCGCTCATGGTGGTGGTTTGGATATCCTTGACATCAAACATCTGATCGATCGCTGCCGATATCGCGGGGCCTCGACCCGGATCATCGATGCGCGATGCAATCCATCCGATCTGATCTTGCCGGTCGGGCGGTAGTGAATCGTTGACGTACGAATAGTGGAAAAACATACTCGACCGATCGATCGACTTTTTGGTGGCCGTGTAGATGCCCGTGATGTTCAGGGGCCAATCTCCGGGATAGATGCTGCCCTGCAAGGTGAACCGATCGCCCACCTTCAAGCCCAGCTGCCGCGCCAGCACGTCACCAATGATCGCGCCTTGTTTGTCGGCCAAAAAGGCCTGTTGCTGATCCGGCGCCAGCACCAGCTCGTCGAAAACCTCAAGCATCGAAGGTGCGTCGAAAGCCATCGTTGCAAAGAACTGCTCCGGCTTCTTGGGGTTCTTGCCGCCAAACCAGATGGCATAGGTGGCGCTCTTCACACCGGGCACCGCGCGGATCTGATCCACGTAGTTCTTCGGCATGGTGATGACGAAGCTGACCTTGTGGCGGGTTGCGATGCGATCCTTGGCGGCAAAGTCGGCAGCGGTCGACCAAGCGGACAACACCGTTCGCAGCATCACAAACGCGATGATCGCCACCGACGCGCCGAGTACGGTCAACGTCGTGCGCAATTTGTTGCGCAACAAATTGCGCGCTGAGATACGGATGAAGTTCATCATCGCAGTTGACCCTTGTCCAGCTTGCGCGTGACCGTCGCTCGCTCTGCTGCCGCCGGATCGTGGGTGACCATGAGGATGGTCTTCTTGAATTCCTTGTTGAGGCGATCCATCAGATTCAAGATCTCGTCGGCCGATTTGCGGTCCAGATCACCCGTGGGCTCGTCGGCAACGATGATGGTCGGATCGTTGACGATGGCGCGTGCAATCGCCACACGCTGCTCCTGACCACCCGAAAGTTGTCGCGGATAGTGGTGGCTCCGGTCCTCAAGCCCAACCACCCGCAAGGCAGTTTGCGCCCGCTTCTTTCGCTCGGCACTTGAAAGACCGTGCAACAACAGAGGCAACTCGACGTTTTCCTGAGCAGTCAGTACCGGCAATAGGTTGTAGGCCTGAAAAATAAAGCCGATGTTGCCCGAGCGAAACTTTGCCAGATCGCCATCGGACATTTTGCCAATGTTTGCGCCCGCCACCATCGCACTGCCCGAGGTTGGTCGATCCAGGCCCGCGATGAGGTTCAATAGGGTTGACTTGCCAGAGCCCGATGGCCCCATCAGCGCCTCGAACGACCCCGCCGGGATTTCGAGTGACAACCCGTCCAAAACGGTGATGGGTTCCTTGCCGCGAAAGAAGGTTTTGCGGATCTCTTTGAGAGAAACAATGGGGGATTCCGTGCTCATGTCGCTCGCTCCGTATTCGCGGTTGATTTGACTAGTTGTCCGAAGTTTTGACTTTGGATCCGGTCCGCAATTCGGCGGACGGATTTCGTACCACGCGGGTCCCGGGTGCGGGGCCTTCTTGAAGTTCCAGGCTGCCACCGACAACGCCCCCCACAAGAACCGGGGTCTCTTTGACCTGTCCATCGTCGATGACAAAGACCACCTTGCGACCCCCGCGTTCGACGACGGCATCGGGTGCGACCACCTTCTTGGGCTTTTCCTGCAAGGCCGCGTCGGTCAGCTTTTCACGCAAGAAACTGACCCGGGCGGCCATGTCGGGCAACACACCATCGGTCGGATCTTCGAAACGCACCTTCACGACAACGGTGGCCTTCGCACGATTGACCCGCTTGCCAAACTCAACCGCAACACCCCGATACCGTTTATTGGGATACGCATCGAGCACGATCTCGCAAGGCGCCCCCGGCGTAATCTGACCAAGCCTTGCTTCCGGAACATCGGTTTCAACCAGAATTGACGCAAAGTCGGCCAGCTCTGCAATGAGCGACGACGGGCCAACCATCTCACCGATGGCAGCAGGCTTCGCGACAACCGTGCCATCGATCGGCGACACGATCACGCGGTCATCCATGCCGACCCGCAGGGTACGCGCCTCGGCCTCGACCGCAGCGATATCGGCCTGTGCTGCTTTTTGGCTTTCGGCAAGTGTCGCCGCCCGCGTTTCGAGATCTTCAAATTGCGCACGCGGCACGGCATTGCCAGCCAACAATCCACGGGTGCGTTCCAGCTGTCGTGTCACTTCGGCGAGATTGGCCCGGGCGGTTTCCGCACGCGCGCGCGCCACCAAAACGCGCGAGCCGGCCGCAGCCACGGCGCTGCGTTGATCGGCGCTCGCAAGGGTCGCTATCACATCGCCCGCCTTGACCACGTCGCCTTCCTTGACCAACACTTTTTCGAGTCGCCCGTTGACCTTCGCACCCACCTTCGAGGTGATCTGCGGAACCACGTACCCGGTTGATGTGACCGATATGGAGGCCTGACTTGGCGAGATGAGTGCGATCTCGGTCTCCTCCACATCCTGCTTGAAGACAACCGCACCCAGCTTTCCAACCAGGAAGTAGCCGACGCCACCCAGCGCGCCAAGTACCAGCAACACCGTGACGGTGCGGCGTGCGGGCGAAGGTCCCGTAGGTTCGTCGCGGCTGATCTTCAGCGACGCGAGATCCGAGCTAAGCTGATCCATTGCCCGGCGGATTTAGCACAATGTCCGCGCCACGACGCGAACGCGCTCCTCGAGCTGCAGCCAAAAGCGAGGGAAGATCAGCTGGGGTTCGCACCGATGTGCGTGCGAGCTCAACCCGACGGCTGAGTTCTGCCATGAATTCCGGATCGACATGGGGATTCGGTGTGTCGCCTTGGCCGGGCGGGGACCTATCCTTCTGCACCCCTTCGCCGGCGATCCCAGGATTGCTGACAAACGAAGGCACCCGATTTAAGCGGGCCGCCCTTTGTTCTGGCTCCGGTTCATCGTTGCTCTGATTGACCTGCGGCGCCTCTTTTGGCAGACCGCGAAGGGCAAGTGCGACCGAAAAACCTGCGACGACAACGCAGAGCGTCAGAAGACGCTTTCCGAACATCACGCTGGTGACGGCGCAGCGACCACCCTGTCGCACAAAAATTTAGAAATAGTGCGATTTTTTCGGATCGCACCACCCGGTGCTCAAAATTGAAAACATGCTGTCATTGATAGCGTGGCCCAGCGGGTGGTGAGAAACTTGGACCCAAATACCGTTCGCACCCTCAAACAGCTCGCCGCGGAACATGGCCGATCGGCGGAAGAGGAGCATCGCGAAATTCTGCGGCGTACCCATCGACGGGCGAATGATTCCTGACATCGGAAGAGATGCATTGATTGCGAACAAACAAAAGCTTTTCCTCGTGGGGCTCACCGGGGGCATCGGTTCGGGTAAATCCACGGTTGGGCGGCTCATTCAAGAACAGGGCGTATCCGTCCTCGACGCAGACCAGATCGCCCGCGAAATTGTTCGCCCCGGAACGCCCGCACACGCCGAAATCGTAGCACGGTGGCCCACGGTTCTCGCAGAGGACGGCACGATCAACCGCAAACTGCTCGCAGCCATCGTTTTTTCCGAGCCCACCGCTCGCGCTGAACTTGAAGGGATCACCCATCCACGAATTCGGAAACATTCGCGGGCAATGGCGGCAGCGCTTGCGAGCCAGGGCCATTCCCTGGCGTTCTACGAGGCCTCACTGCTCGTCGAAACCGGCCGTCAGGATGAATACGACGGACTTGTGGTCGTCACCCTACCGGAATCCGTGCAACTCGAACGGGCAACGGCGCGGGGCAATGAAAATCCCGAACAGATCAAGGCGCGCATCGCTGCGCAACTTCCGCTTTCGGAGAAGATCAAGGTCGCTACCGACACCATCGACAACAGCGGCGATCTCGAAAACACCCGGACGCAGATCAAGGCGTTGTTGGTGCGGCTGCGCGCGCGCTTTGGGCTGCCAGCTGTTTGAGCATCCCCAGGCGCTCCGAGGCCGGCAGCCCCGACTCGGCTTGCTCAAGATTTCGTAGCACATCATCCGACTTTCCCACGATGCGCATCCGATCGGGATCGAGGCCGGCCAGTCCCTTCGTCTGTGCGACCGCCGCGTTCACGCCCGCAGCACGTACGAAAATCTCACCCAGATCGTCGAAGGCAACCAGACGCCAGTCTGCATCACGAACAAGATGCTGCCGCAGATTGTCCGCCCCCCCCTGATAGATTCGCTCGTTGGGCGAAGTATATTTCATCACCACAAGCTCGATGCCGTACTGATCAAGCTTCTGCCGCCATCCCGGCTTGCCATAACGAATGTCGACGTATTCGCGATACAACGCCTGCGAGAACGCATCGAAGGCAGGGAAAAAGTACACCCTCTGTTCCGGATAGAACCGCGCAAGGAAGGGTCCCGCCCACCCGTCTGACACAAAAGCAGGCCCCTTCAACTTCCATGCCGCCACGCGATCCATCATCGCAGTACCAAAACCGTAGGACGAAAACCCCAATCGAAGCGGCCGCAACGACCAGTTGTCGAATGCCATGACCAGCATGGCCATCGCCAGTGCCAGCCGCGCAAGGCCAGAGCGCAACGTTGCCCGTGCGAGCAACTGTTCAAGACCCAGCGCAATAACGGGCGCGGCCACGATGGCGTAGGCATCGGCAAACCGCACGAACTTGAGCGAGAAGATCGCGAATACCATGACCGGCGCCCAGAGTGGCAACGCGATTCGTCGCACGTTCAGGATGACAATCACCAGCCCCGCTCCCAGGAAGATCCAGTAACCCTTCATCACCGCGAACGGGAACCGCCAGGGCGGGCGAAACTCGATGAGGTGCTCGGCCAGGAAGGCATCGGCGCCCATCCGGAAGGGGATCTCCAGAACGCGCAGCGGGAAGGGGTGGTAAAGCGCAAGCGCAAGACCGGCAAGCGACAGGGCGAGCGCAAGCGTTGCGGCCACGGCGACGGCAGGCCGCCAACCCGCGGGCTCCAATGCCATCGACCCCAGTCGCTGTCGGTGGAGAATGGGCGACGCCCACAGGCATCCGCAACACAGACACAAGAGCAATACGGAAAAGACCGCGCCAGCGTGCAAGTTGCAAGCGATCGCCGTGGCAATCTGAGCGGCAACCAACCAGCGCCAGCGCCCCCCCTCGGGCGCACGCCACGCCCTCACCATCGACCAGATCACCAGCGCCAGCATCAGATTCGAAAAGATCAACGGACGCTCGACGAAACGAAAGGCGCAGGACCAGGCGCCGAACAGCACCACCACGGCCCCGAGCAGCGGCCGCACACCCAGTGCCATCGTCGCGAGGAATACGAGGCCAAAGGTGAGAGCAACCATCAAAGCCTTGGCAGTGATGAGCGCAACCGCACCACCCTTCTGCCACAGCCATTCGAACACCACCGCAGGAACGCCTTGCTGCAAGACCCACGGCTGGTTGGGCTCGGCAAACGAAAGCACATTCCGATCGGGCCAGTGACCCGTGGCCAGGATGTTCCGCCCCGTGGCCAGATGAAAGCCCAGGTCCGGATCGCTTATCTCGTAGGTCGCCAGCGCAGCCACGCCCAGCAGCACGGCGCCGAGGGCAACCGCAACGGACTTCGTGTTCACGAACCGATTGTATCCGGAACCGGTCTCGCTTACTTGTCCGACTTGAACTCGAGCAGCTCGGCGACGTTCTTTTCCTGCGCCCCTTGCAGCTGACCCATGGCGCTCAGCTGGTGGACCAGCAGTGCGCGCCCGTCAAACACGGACAGGTTTTGCATCTCGAGGGCGCCCATTCGATCCTCTGGCGTGAAGGCGCTTTCCACCTTCTCCATCGATAGTTTGTGCGGATCGTAGGCCATGTAGTCGGCTTTCGTGTCACAAAGACTGTAGTCGTCCCCGCGCCGCAATTCGATGGTGACCTCGCCCGTCAGCGGCGTTGCAACCCAGCGGGTCAGCGCATCTTTGATGAGCATCGCCTCAACGTCGTACCACTTGCCTTCGTACAGAATGCGACCCAGGCGCCGGCCGAGACTCGCGTACAAATCAAGGGTATTTTCGTTGTGCACGGCCGTCATGAGGCGCTCAAATGCGATGTGCAAGAGCGCCATGCCCGGTGCCTCGTAGATGCCGCGGCTCTTCGCTTCGATGACGCGATTTTCGATCTGATCGCTTGTACCCAGGCCGTGGCGCCCGCCGATGCGATTCGCCTCGAGCAAGAGTTCGATGGGCGTTGCAAAGCGTTTGCCGTTCAGCGCAGTGGGCCAGCCTTTGTCGAACCGTACGACAACGCGTTCGGCGTCGATCTTGACCTCGGGCTTCCAGTGCGCGACGCCCATGATGGGCGAAACGATGTCGAGACCCTTGTCGAGGAACTCGAGATCCTTGGCCTCGTGCGTGGCGCCGAGCGCGTTGGCATCGGTGCTGTACGCCTTTTCGGTGCCCATTCGATAGGGCATCCCGCGCTGCACCAGGTACTCGCTCATTTCCTTGCGGCCACCGAAGCGATCCACGAAGACCTGGTCAAGCCAGGGCTTGTAGATGGTGAGCGTCGGGTTGGTCAGCAAGCCATAGCGATAGAAACGCTGAATGTCGTTGCCCTTGTGGGTGCTGCCGTCGGAGAGGATGTTGACCCCGTCCTTCTGCATCGCCCGAATGATCGCGGTCGTAGTTACGGCGCGTCCGAGTGGCGTCGTGTTGTAGTACTTGCGACCCGCCGTCGTCAGGTGAAACGCACCACACTGAATTGCGATGAAGCCTTCGCGCGCCAGCGCATCTCGACAATCGACGAGCTGTGCCCCATTGGAACCGTGTTCCAGCGCAACGGGCGGAATGTCGGCCACATTTTTTTCGTCCGGTTGTGCGAGATCGGCCGTGTAGCAATAAACGTCGAGTCCCTTTTCGGCGAACCAGGCAACCGCACAGCGGGTGTCGAGTCCTCCCGAAAAAGCGACGCCAATTTTGGTTCCAGCAGCGGGAATGGTCTTGTGAATGCGTCCCATGGCGGCGCGTGGCTTACCATATTTTTTCAACGCCTGGCGAGCGCCACATGCACGACCGAAGACCCCTCGCTTCGGCTATTCCCAACCGATTGACCTTCACCCGCCAATCCTCGCCCGCCCCGGGCTCGCCAATCACCCGATGGTCCGGCAGTGCATCCCACAATCCCGCAGCGATCTCCAGCTGGTAGCGGCCGTGCGACAGCTCGTCTTGAGTGAAAAGGTAGACGCAGCGATCGGGCGTCTCCGACCTCAACCGCCGAAAATAGACGTACCAGGGGACACCGTCCCGGCCATGGTAACCGGGCGGCTGTCGGCTCTCGATCTCGGTCCGGTATCGACGGGCGTGACCGAGCACGAGCGCGATTTGACTCACAACGGCGAGAGCCAGGAAAACCGCCGTAGCGCGGCGCCAGAAAGGGCGCGCCAAGAAACCAAGGCCCGATCCGACCACGGCAGCCCCGAGCACGGACAACAAGAGCGGCACGTACTCGTATCGTTTGTATTTGTCGCTCGGCAAATCCACATAGACCGCGGTGACCAGCGTCAACGCCAGCAGGACGATGAGCACCGTCGCAACCCGAATCCGCCGGAGTGACGCCCCATCGTGAATGCGCGCCCAAAAACTCGCGGCGGCAGCCGAACCCGCGACGAGCAAGAACCAAATGAGGCCGAGCTGCGGCAAAAACGACCGCACGGCATGCGACTCAAGGGCGATCGGCCCAGCCTCATACATGATCCCCGTCCCGAGATGCCGGGCGATCCGGCGCGGGCTGCCTACCAATCGCACCACCTCGTTCCAGTCTTTTGGGAAAAAGCTCGGTTCGGGTCGAGACAGGACGACGGAGAACAACTGACGTGCTGTCAGCCCTTCCGAAGTGACCGCGTGAAACAAAACCCAGGCACACACGGAGACCACAAAAGCCGCGCCGCATAGCGATGTATCCCCCACTCTTCGTGATACGGTTCGACCCGTTCCCCCAAAAAACGATGCGATGAGCATCGGCGCAAACAAATACAAGCCGGCCTGCCACGACACGAGGCTTCCCCCGGCGACCAGCGCACCGCAAACAACACTGTCGCGCGGACGCCACTGCCCAATCCGCGACAGCGACCATGCAAGTGACCACACCACCCAAGGCAGATAAAGCACGTTGTCCTCGAAGGTCTGCACGAGGATGCCAATCCCCCAGGACAGTACGTAAAGTGCCGTAAAACCCGCTGCCAACCACGCCTTGTCGCACAGCGTTCGCGCCACAAACAGAAATCCTGTCGCCGCAACGGCGAGCGCGAGCGCGTTCATGACACGAACCCCGTCGAGCACACTGCCACCAAACGGCGCAACCAATGCATGGCCGATCCAGTAGATTGGACCGAGCGCGAAATGCGAATTCCACGGCAGCGTCGACCAGTTCGCCGCACCGCTGGCATACAGCCCAACGTAGTTGGCGCTATCCCAGTTCAATCGTACGGCAAGCGTGTCCGACGAGATCGTCCACGCCCACGCAAACGCCAACAGCGCACACGCCACGTAGAAGAAACCCTCGCGCGACCGATGCCGCATCAATCCGGCATATCACACATTGCGACTAACCGAAGCTGATGATTCGGCGGCGCAGCAAACGGGAGAGCGTACGCAATGAATCGAATCGCCCCATGCCCGAGATGTCGAGCAACGTGGAAACAGCGAGGGATCCGTCGATGCACGACAACAAGAATCCGGTCTTGTGATCAAAGGACGAGGTGTTGAGACTGGCGTTGTCGGTCACCATGACGGGCACTGCCACTTCAGGACCGACATGAGCCGCGAAGGCCTGCTCGAACATCGCCCGGGCCGGCTCGATCACCTCGGCAATGCCTGGCAAGGGCGCCTTGTCCGCTTCTTCAAGCGCTTCTTCAGCCGCCTCGGCGGCTCCATCCACATTGCCTGTTTCAAGAGAGTAGCGGCAAAGATCCACCATTTTCGCAGCACGGGTGCGTGCGATCGTGAGTGCCATGTCGAGTGGCGTGTCGGAGCGAAAGGTGGCCGTTGGACGCATTTGAACGCCCATGGCCGGGGTCTTGTGTGCCGAACCAATGGGTCGCGTAAGGCTATCTCCTGATTCCTCGGTGGGCACCGACGAGGGGATCGCCCGTCGCGGCGACGAATCCTCGTCGAGATCATCCACCACGGCCGCACGTGGAACGAAGGGTGTTTCGTTGCGTGACCGTGTGCCTTGTGCGAGCAGCGAAGGCACGTTCGAGACCAGCGTGTCCCGTCGTTTCCGCTCACGCGAAACGTTGCCAACCGATGGCAGGTTCTCCTCGGTGGTTCGATCGACCTCCGGATTGGTGTCCTTGCGGTTGTCATCGAAGTCGTCATCGTCGACGGCGTCCATCTCGTCCGTGGTGTCGGTGGGCTCGTCTGTGACGGATGGAAAACTTGCGGTCTGCCGCATGCTCACATCGGCCGGGGCAGTCGCCGCAGCCGGTCCAAGGCGCGCCTGAACGAAATCGACCAGCTTTCGGGCCTCGTCGTTTTGCGGATCGATCGCAAGCGCCTCACGCCAGGCGGCGATGGCCTCGGCGATCTGCCCGCGTCCATAGCGCGCGAGCCCCTTCTCCAGAAGGGCGCGAGCGGTGTTATCCGAGCCTCCTTTCAAAGCATTTTCCCGTTTGCTAGCTGCGACCGGGTTTGTCCATGACGGTTTGGAACATCGTCAAGGTTCGACCCATGCTTTCGCGGGCTTTTTGCAGCGCATCCGGATCTTTGCGGCGCATGGCGGTACGCGCCTCTTCGAGCGCACTGTCGGCAGCTTCCAGGCCTTCGGAACCGAACGGCGTCCCCGAAAGGGCGCTCTTCACTTCACCCATCATGGTCATCGCCTGATCGACCATCTTTTCGACCTGTTGTCGCACGCGCTCCACATCCTCGTCGCCCTTGACGGCGACGGCGTAGTCCGCATTCTCCTGCGCCATCTGCTGAATTTCTTCTTCCGTGAGACCACTCGTGGCCGTGACGGTTATCGACTGCTCTTGACCTGTTTCAAGATCACGGGCCGATACGCTGACGATGCCGTCGGCGGAAATTTCAAATGTGACCTCAACCTCGACCTCACCCCGCGCGGCTTTGCGCAGGCCGGTCAAAACGAACTCACCCAGGATTTCGTTTTCCTCGGCGCGTTCGCTTTCACCCTGCATGACGAGGATCTTGACCGAGGTCTGACCGTCACGCGTGCTGGTAAAGATGTGACTGCGTGCCGTCGGCACGGTCGTATTTTTCTCGATGAGTCGGTGGAAAAATCCACCCACAACCATGATGCCAAGCGAGTGGGGCGTCACGTCTAGCAACAACATGTCGGACGTACTCTCGACGAGCGCCGCCCCCTGAATCGCAGCACCGACAGCCACGACCTCGTCCGGGTGAACACCCTTGTTCGGTGCACGCCCAAAAAACTCGGTAACCGCCTCTTGAACCTTCGGCATGCGGGTCATACCGCCGACCAGCACGACATCCGTGATGTCGCTAGGCTCAAGCTCCGCATCGTCGAGGGCCTTCCGGCTGATCTGCAACGTGCGCTCGATGAGATCAAGGGTCAGCTCTTCAAGCTTGTTGCGCGAAATAGTCCGCTGCAAATGCAGCGCCTGATTCTTGCCAGCGGAAATCAAAAACGGCAGATTGATCTCGGCCTCACGAACCGCTGACAGATCGCATTTCACCTTTTCCGAGGCATCTTTCAGACGCTGCAGCGCCATCATGTCCTCCCGCAAATCGATCTTGTGTTCCTTGCGAAATCCGTTGACCAGCCAGTCCATGATGCGGCGATCAAAATCCTCGCCACCGAGGAACGTATCGCCTGCGGTCGACACGACCTCAAACACGCCGTTTGAAATCTCGAGAATCGAAATGTCAAACGTACCACCGCCAAGATCATAGACGGCAATGCGCCCCTCGAGATCTTTGCCGAACCCGTAGGCCAGCGCTCCGGCGGTGGGCTCGTTGATGATGCGGATCACGTCGAGACCTGCGATGCGTCCGGCATCCTTCGTCGCCTGACGTTGACCATCGTTGAAATAGGCCGGCACCGTAACGACCGCCTTGCTGACCTCGTGGCCCAGGTAGTCCTCGGCGATGAGCTTCATCTCTTGCAGGACGAAGGCGGACACCTCGGGCAGGGAGAAGGATTGGTCGCGCATCTGCACGCGGACGTCCTGATGCGGTCCCTGGATGATCTTGTACGGCACGGTCTCGCGAATCGCCGCCACCGCGGGCGAGGACCAGTTTCGCCCTATCAACCGTTTGACGGCGTAGGCCGTGTTTTCTGCGTTGGTCACCGACTGCCGCTTGGCGATATGACCAACCAGACGCCGTCCGCTTTCCGAGATCGCCACCACCGAGGGCGTGGTCTTGTAGCCACCCTTGTTGGGGATGACGTTCGGGGTTCCTTGTTCGAGCACCGCCACACAGGAGTTGGTGGTACCCAGATCGATTCCTATGACGACTTCAGACATTTCCCACTGTTTTCCACGGTAACACGGTGCAGGAAGTGGCACCACACGACGTCATCATCGGCAACTCCTCAGGATCTTTATAGGAGTTTGTCGATCGGGTCGGGCCACGCAGGACGCGTTCAGAAGGCGGCGGTCGACTCGAGCGAGCAGGCGCGCTCCGCGACGGCGCCGGCCTCGTCGTGTCGGCGGGCGGCTTCCATCAATAGGAAAGTCGTCGAAACGCCCATTTCGTCTTCGTCATCGATGCGGGCATGCCACAGCTCGAACCGGCCGGTATCCCAGGCAAAGAGCTGACAAACCGCCTCAATCCCCGAAACCAAACGCCCACCCTCAATAACGGCGCGCACCAGACGACCCCCGCGAACGAAAAGCCGGCCAAGCTGTCGGCCCCGTTGCAGGACCAGCAGCCCATCCTTTCGCTCCATTTCAAGGAGCGTGAGCAGCGGGGCTAAACCGATTTCGCGCAGCTCGCCGCGGAGGATGGACCGACTGGGATGGGCGGACATGCGGCCATGTTGGCAGCGCCTGGGGCACAACTCAAAAAAACGATCGAAATGTCGAGCGGAACTCCACTGCGCGTTGCGTCGTCGTCGTCGGGTTTACGGATGACGGATAAACAGGGCGGGCGTATCGAAACGCGATAGAAGATCGGCCGGTGGTTCCGCGCTGACCTGGCCGATATCCCAGTCTTCGCGCCACGCTTCCATGCTGCCGTAGCGCCAACGCCCATCCATCCGGACGACGTTGCCAACGCGGATGAAGCGAAACTCGACGTCTCCTGCATCGGCGTTCGGTAGGCGAGAGGGGCTCTCGCTCCACCATCCAACGAAAACACCGTCGACGTAGCGTCCGACGATCGTGCCCTGGTCGTGTGTGTAAGCGCCCCAGATCTCTTCGCCAACCATGCGTAGCACCATGTTCCCCCACTGACCGGAGTAGTAGCCGACCACCTCGCTGGCCGCAATGGGCGCGTCGCCACCGGCATCTTTCGGAGAGGCATCGACAGCCGAAGCAGCGTCCGCAAGAACCGCAGTGTCCGCCGATTGGCGGGCATCGACCGGGGAGGCCTGAGCGGCATCCACCTGCACGCCAGACGTGGCACCGTCCTCCGTGTTGGTGTTCAAGTTGCTGGCGGTCTCGTCGTCACATGCTTGGAGAACGACGAAAGCGGCCAGTGTCAATTGAATCAACCCCCATTTCATGGGCGCCAGAATACCAGTCTCCGTAAAACAGTCGCGCGATTATTTCAGACTTCTCGCTCGGCTCGCTCCCATGTCGTGATGCGCTTGGCTGGTTGGCGGCCTCGTCTGTGCCGGCTCTTCGTCCGGTAGAGGACGCGCCACTTTATTTCGCGCAGCACTGGTCATTTGATGCAGGTTTATCGTAAAGTGCGCGTTGCATCCCCATGGCTGATCCCAAACCCTTGACGGCGCGCGATCTTCTCGCGCAAATCCTGGCGAACTCACAGACCACGACCGCCAAGGTCGATGCCGTCAAGGCCGCGGCGGAAATCAAGGTCTGCAAGATATGTGGTGCCGCGCGCCCCGACGGTACCGACCTTAGACAATGTGACTATTGCGGGAACGACCTGTAAGCGACCCATGTCCCTCGACAGCGTGCGCGACCGGTGGATCGGATTTCTCGACAAGCTCGAAGGTCGGCTTACCGAATTGCTTTCACAATCGGCGGTGGCCTTGCCACAAATGCTCGACCTTGCGGGCTTCGATCCACTTCCATTTGGCAATGCCGTGACCGGCGTGGTCACACAATCGAGGGACATTGTGTTCCGCATCGAAACAACCTGGTGCGAACAGGTCGAACCCGCGTTCGAGCAGGCGTTGGGCGATGACGGTGCGGCCGCAATCGAGGCCGAACGACAACGCGGCGTTGTGCGCCAGATTGCGATGGAAAGAACCTTGCGTACGGCCGAAGTGTCCATTCAGGCTGAGGGCGCAAAACGAATGCTCGCCGAGGCTCGCAAGGTGCTCGCAAGTCGATTCGTGTGTTCCCGCTGCAACGCTCCGTTGCCAGTGCGGCCACAGTTTTTCCGGGCATACCATGTGGCCTGTGAATACTGTCAGAGCGTCAACACCTTCGAGCCCGGCATGATCGCGCGCAACGTTGAACATTTCTGCGCGCATGCCCTCGCCGAAGAAGCAGCGCTCGGCGACTGGTTTCGTCACGAAGATGCCGAACGGGCCGACCGCAACAGCGATGAATCCGGTGGGACGGCTCGACGCATCCATCGTGTTAAGCTTTACACCGCTTTCGTCGAAACATACCTGCAAGCCAAAATCGATCTGGTACCCGAGTACGCTGGGACCCGCGATCAAGATCGCGATGCCAAGATCAAGTTTTACATTCAGTCAATTCCATAAGAGTTTCCATGGACATCAGCAAACAACTTCGATCAGTCATTCAATGGATTGATCCCGATCCCGACAGCCTGTTCGAACGCTGGACCGACAACGGAGACGAGATCAAAAATGCGTCTCAGTTGATCGTGGGCCCGGGTCAGGGATGTTTATTCGTGTACGAAGGCAAGCTGCAAACAGCTTTTTTGGAGGAGGGTTCGTTTGACTTGCGAACCGGCAACGTCCCTTTCTGGACGACGATCAAGCATGTCCTTTACAGCTTTGAATCGCGTCACAAGGTCGGTATCTATTTTTTTCGCAAGGCTGAAATCCTGAACAAGCGGTGGGGAACGCCCTCTCCCATCACCTACCTCGATCCGCAATACCGATTTCCGGTCGGCCTGGGTGCGTTTGGAAACTATTCGATCCGGCTCAGTCGCCCGGAAGAGTTCTTTCGACGCGTCGTTGCGGGGGCGCACCTCTACACGGCCAAGGAACTTCAGAAGGTGATCCTGTCACGCATCGGAGAGCCGATCAGCACCTACCTTGCCAGTGCGGGGTTTTCCTACGCCGAAATCGACAAACACCGATCAGAGATCGCAAGCCACGCCAAACTTTCTGTTGCGAACGTCTTTGAAGACCTTGGCTTCGAGTTGCTGGATCTGCGAATCGAAGGGACCAGCTTCGATGCCGAAACGCAGGAGCGGATCGGCAAGATCTCGGACATGACGGCCGAGGCGATGGGCATTCGCTCGCTGGGCGTCGACTACGTGCAATATCAACAGTTGCAGGCGATGCGTGATCTGTCGAAGAACGAGGGCAGCGGAAACCTCGGCATGCAGATTGGACTTGGCGCCGAGATGGCCAAAATGTTCACCCAGGGAATGGCACCGAACCCCGCAACCGCGCCCGCCGTTGCGCCCGCCGCACCCGTTGTGGCTGCAAACAACGATCCGACCGCAAAACTCATCAAGTTAAAGCAGTTGTTCGACGCGGGATTAATAGACGAATCCGAATACAAGACGAAGAAACAAGACCTGTTGGCCCAGCTGTGAACCGAGGAAGAAACCTTCAATGAGCGACATCGAAAAGAAACTGAACGAAGCCGACCAAATCCGAAACCAGAAGATGAGCGAACGCGACACGCTCATCCAAGAGGCCATTGCCGGCCCGACGTATCACGCCTTTTCCGACTACGACAACAGTCCACAGGGCGGCAAGGCCATTGCACAGGGCATCGCCAACAACCAGGGCGGCAAAGCGAGTTACGATTACACACGTTCGGCGGGTGCAGACTTTGACTGGCCGGATCTTGATCCCGCCAGCGTCGGCACGCTTGAACCGTGGCTTTGCTATCACGCCGATGGCCGGGGCGGATGGATCGACTTGAATGCCACGCCAAGTGGACCGGAACGTCGCGCGCACGCTGCCTACCGCGAACTCGGGCTCAACGAGCATCCCCAATTTCAGCGGGTCGACGATCAAGCCAAGCAGTTGATTTCGCAACTGTCGATGATGTCCGCCAGTCAGTTCGATGTGAGTGCGGCGCAGTACGGTTTCAAGCGAAATGGCCGCTTCACGTATCAAGATCATTTTCTCGGCATGCAACTTGAATTTCAGGATCTGGAAAGGCGCGCCAACAAAAAGGGCCAGCAGGCACTCGACGCGGCCAACGCCTGGCAAAAGCAGGAAATGGACGGACACGTTGCGGCGGCAAAATCAGGCGGACTGCTTGATGCGATCAATGGCATTACGATTGAGGATTGGGCCGCAGCCAACGCGAAAATCGTGAGCGGCATGGAACTCGGCGCCGTCCTCAACGTGCTCAAGCTCGAAAAGCCGGATTGGGACGCGGTCTCTGCCGAATGGAACGGTCGCATGAGCCGCGACACCACCTTCGCCATCGCGACGACCTACGGTGCTGCGTTTACCAACTCGAACATCGGTAAGTTTGCGGCAACCGCGAGTGCGGCGCCTGCAACAGGCGGCGGAGCGGGTCTTCAGAAGGCTCTCGCGAATTTCGAAGAATACGTGAAGATCATGTGTCACCAAAGCGCTGCCGCGGGCCAGGGCATTGATGCAGTTTCCGTGATGAAGAAATACGGTTTGACGATCACCGACTGGAGCACCATCGGCATGCACTGGGGAGGCAAGATCTCGACTGATATGTCGCTTGCCATGCGCATGGGCGATCTGATGGCGAAATACGGCGCCCAGTTCGCGTCCCCAGGCGCCAGCAGCGATATCGACTTCTGATCGAGCGTGACCCGCCGATGGCACGCGCCATCGCCACCGAACGCAAGTGGACCAAGTCGACGCCTGCGTCGGTGGCCAGCGCCGACTGCGCCTAACCCTTTTTCTTGCGCAGCTGATCGTTCAGTTCGTTGAAGGCGTCCGAAAAACGTCTAAACACCTTTTCCAATATGTCTCGAAAAGGTCCCAGGTCCTTGCCGAAATAACGGTCTGGATGAATTTCTTTTGAGGCCTGGAAATAGGCCTGTTTCAGTTCGCGCGCGGTGGCGGTCGCCGACACACCCAACAACTCTGTCGCCTTCAAGCGCCCCAATCTGCGATGCAAACGAATCAGCCGTGTCTTGGTCTGCGGATCGAGATCTTTGCCTCCGATTAACTCAGCGGGATCGACGGTCGACTTGTCGTCGAGCCGTTCGAGAGCCGAGACAATGGGCGGAGACGGTTGCCGTGGCCGCGGCGGATCACCCTCGATGGGTGTTTTGATGGGAACCCCCGCTTCGCGGAGCCAGGCTGGCGGGGGTGGCGTGGGCGTCTCACCGGGATTGAGCAATACGCCCTGCGATTTCAACCCTCGAAGGATGGACTCGACTTCCCGCTGCGGCATCCCCGACATCATGATGATCTCGCGATAACTCGTCACGCCATCGATCCGGGACAGAATAAAACCCTCGACGGGTGTCAACTGCAAGCGCGTGAAATCCAGATACGGCGTCACAAGCGGTCGCATCGCGGCCGGGCCGAGGCCCGCTATGATTGCGTCCTTGTCTGCCATCTATTTCCCCGATGGATCGGCAGGAACGAGGAGGAACTCGAGCAGGGCCTTCTGGGCGTGCAGCCGATTTTCTGCCTGTTGCCAAACGCGACTCTGTCGACCTTCGAAAACACTTTCCGAGATCTCTTCACCCCGGTGTGCCGGCAAACAGTGCAACACGATGGCGTCCGGGGCGGCGCCCTTGAGCAATGCGTCATCGAGGCAGTAGGAGGCAAAGATCTTGCGGCGCGCCTCGGCCTCGGCCTCCTGACCCATCGATGCAAACACGTCGGTTGAGACGACCGTGCACCCTGCCATCGCGTCGCGCGGATTCCGAACGACTGTGATCTTGGCCTGCGGGTTTTGTCGGGCCTCTGCCATGAGTGTCGGATCTGGATCGTAACCTTCCGGGCAGGCAAGCGTTAGCTCAAGGCCCAGCAACCCCGCCGACTCGATCCACGAATTGGCCATGTTGTTGCCGTCGCCGATCCAGGCATAGCGATGGGTACGCAGCACCGCCCCAACCGAGACGGCTTCGCCCGGCGACGCACCCCGCGTCCGTCCGGTCGACTCCATCAATACCGTCTGCAGATCGGCCAGCAACTGACAGGGGTGCAATAAATCGGTGAGCCCATTGATCACGGGAATCGAAGCGTAAGACGCCAGTTCCTCGGCGCGCGCCTGACCGAAGGTTCGGATCATGATGGCGTGGCAATATCCGGAGAGCACGCGCGCGGTGTCCCGCAACGGTTCGCCCCGGCCGATTTGCGAATCGCCCGAGTTCAGCACCACCGGGTGCCCGCCGAGCTCTCGACAACCGATCTCGAAACTTGCGCGGGTCCGTGTTGACGCCTTCTCAAACAACATTCCCAGTACATGTCCGGGACGGGTCGCATGGGGCGTGCGCAGCTTTCGCAACAAACGAAACTCTTCGGCTCGCTGAAGAACCTGCTCGGTTTCGGCAGCAGACAGATCGCGTTGCTTCAGATAGTCCCGCTTGTTCATGTCGACCCACTCCCTGACAAGACGCCATCCAGGATGGCAATGGCTTCATCAATCAACGCCGACGTGACAATCAGCGGCGGCACAAACCGTACCACGCTTCCTCCCGCAACCGAGAGAAGCAGTCCCTTTTCCCGAGCCTTGCCCACGATCGCAGCCGCATCAAGCCCCTCCCGCACGTGCAATCCCTGCAACAGCCCGCGACCGCGCGGCGTTCCGCCATGGCGGGCAGCAAGTTCGGTCAGCTTTGTCGACAGGTATGCGCCCTGTTCCCCACAGTTTTTCAAAAGACCCAGTTTATCAATTGTGTTGCTGACATAAAGGGCCGCGGCGCAGGCAAGCGGATTGCCCCCAAAGGTCGACGCGTGGGTGCCGGGTTCAAAACCCGAAGAAACCGTATCACTTGCGAGCATCACGCCCATCGGGACCCCCCCCGCTATGCCCTTGGCCAGAGTCAAAATGTCCGGCACGACGTCTTCCTGCTCGAACGCATAAAACGTTCCGGTTCGACCCACGCCGGTTTGAACCTCGTCGAAAATCAACAGCACACCATGCTGTCGACACAGGGCGAGCAAGGCACGTAAAAAACCGCGCGGCGCAACTCGGATCCCGCCTTCGGCTTGAATGGGCTCGACGATGACCGCTGCGGTCTTGTCGCCGATGAGCGCCGCCACGGAGTCGAGGTTCCCAAACTCGGCAAAAGAAACTCCGGGCACGAGGGGAGCGAAACCCTCACGGTACTTTTTTTGACCCGTGACCGACAACGAGCCCACCGTTCGCCCGTGAAAGCTGTCAGTAAACGCGATGACCTCGGTTCGTTCGGGCTGCGCCTTCACCACTTGCTGGTAGCGTCGCGCCAGCTTCAATCCAGCCTCGTTGGCCTCGGAGCCGGAGTTGCAAAAAAACGCCCGCCCCGCGAACGGCCGACTTGCCAGGGCCTCGGCGAAGCGCAGCTGCGTCTCGATGAAATACAGATTCGAGGTGTGGACGAGCTGCAGGGCCTGCTCCGAGAGGGCAGCGGCAAGACCGGGATCTCCGTGTCCCAGAGCGCAAACGGCGATGCCCGCCGTCATGTCGAGGTAGCGACGTCCCTCGCTATCCCAGAGCTCGCAACCCTTGCCCCGGCGCATCACCACGGGCGCAGGCCGGTAGTTCTTCAGCAGCCGCAAATCGGCCGTTGCAAGCAGCGTCTCGGTGGGATTCATGAGACCCGACACAATAGCAAAACGCCCGAAAAGGACTAGACTTTCTGAGTGCCTTCCTTGCCCTCGCGCCGGACGATTGACCGCGATGAGATCAAGGCACTGTTTTCGCGCTACGGCCCGCTGGTTTTGCGCCGGGCGCGTCGGATCCTTCGCAACGAGGCCGAGGCTGAGGACGCGGCGCAGGACGTTTTCATCAAGGTCCTGGGATCGATCGAGACCTTTCGAGGAGAAAGCCAACCCTCGACCTGGCTCTACCGCATCACAACCAACCTCTGTCTCAACCGGTTGAGAGACCATCGCCGGCACCGCGAGCGTCTTGCCAGCGAGGCTCTGGCCCGCCTCGATGGACCCAACACCTCGGGACCGCCCGAAAACCGGATGACCATCTCCGCGCTCCTTGCGGAACTGCCGCAGGAGCTCTCTGAAACCGCTGTCTATTACTATGTCGATGAGATGGATCAGGAGGAAATCGCGGCCATCTCGGGGATCGCCCGGCGCACGGTGGGCTACCGCCTCGAACGGTTCCGTACGATGGCTTTAGCGCGCCTCGGCAACGATCCGCAGGAAGACGCACTTGCCGCTGCAGCCCTCGTTGGGGGTCAGAAGGTAGACCCATGAAGGAAGCCACAGCCAACCTCGCTCTGCCCGGATTGACGTCGTCGCGACGTCAATCGTCGGCGTGTCTTTCCGATAAGGCGCTCGACGCACTCTTATTGGGGGAGCTCGACGGGCCATTGATGGCAAGTGCTCATGCCCACCTCCGGGATTGTGTCGCCTGTGAAAAGGCCCACGTGGCAATGCGCAACGACAGTGCCAACTTCAGCGCGCGTCCCGCGTTCGCAGCAACGCTCGCTTCGCTCGTCGGGCACGGCAACCTGGCGACGGCACCGTCGTTCTGGCAGACCCTTTGGCCAAGGCGCCTCCTTTGGGCAACCGGGCTTTCGGCTGCAACCGCAGCCGTCGTCGTCGGCCTGCCGGCAGGGCCCGAAAATCGAACGAAGGGTGGATTTTCACTTTCGACCTTCGTGCAAAAGCAAGGTGCTGCAAATGGAACGCTCTGGCTCGACGGGCCGGTTTCGCCGGGCGATCGGATCCAGTTTCAGGTGACAAGCAATGCACCGGGCCATCTCGCCATCCTCGCCATCGACGAAGCCGCTCAAATTTCCGTCTACTACCCACCCGGACCGATCGCGGTGCCGATTGGCGTGGGCAGCAACCAGCAGCTTGCCAGCGCGGTGGTGCTTGACGGCACCCTGGGCAAGGAAACCGTCATCGCCTTGCGCTGTCAGAACGCCGAAACGACGGCCAATTTGATCGAGTTTGCCCGTCGGGCCGTGGCCTCATCGCAAAAGGCCGGAAAGCCTGCATCCTCGGTGGGCGCACTCGGCACCGGCTGCCTGGAATACCGACTGACGCTCACGAAAGCACCTTGAGTGATGGTGCAGTCCGTGTTGCGAATCCTGTTGACCAGCGTCGTGACTCTTTTCACGCTTGGACTTCCGCTGCAGGCTGACACGTCCAACTTGGAGTCACCCAAAATTGAACGGTATGCCCTCCTCGTCGGAGCGGACAACGGACTCGTGCACGAAACCCCCTTGCGATTTGCGACGAGCGACGTGGACGAGATGGCCTCGGCCCTCGAAACCCTGGGCGGTTTCGCACCTGAACACATCGTCCGGCTCAAAAACGCGAACGCGGAACGGGTGCGCGAAGTCCTCATGGATCTGAACCTCACCATTCAAAAACAAACTTACGCGGGCAAACAGGCGATGCTGTTTGTCTATTTTTCCGGACACGGCAGCGACGGTAAATTGCACCTCGATGGTACCACCCTGCGTACCGAGGAGCTTTCCAAGCTTGTCCGCCTGTCTTCGGCTCGCCTCAAGTTACTGCTTCTCGATGCGTGTCGCGCTGGCACCCTGACGCGGGTCAAAGGTGGACGTCAGGTCGCGCCTTTTACCATTGGCCTTGCGGAATCCCTGCAAAACGAGGGTTATGCCATCATTACCTCGTCTGCCGCAGGGGAAGACGCCCAGGAGTCCGACTCACTCGGCTCATCGATATTCACCCATCACTTCATCGCGGCGTTGCGCGGTCTTGGTGATACGAATAACGATCGCCTTGTCACTCTGGGCGAAGCCTACGGCTATGCGTACAACGAATCGCTTCGCACCTCGATGACCACCGTTGCAGGCTCGCAGCACGCGACCTTCAACTACGACCTGCGAGGCAGGGCCGATCCGATCTTGTCGGATCTGCGTCGCCAGGAAAATCTGGCCATTCTCGTACTTGAACCGGGCGACTATTTGATTGAGCCCCGACTTCGCGGCGGACCGCTTGTCGAAGCCCACGTCCTTCACCCCGGCACGCCGATCGCCCTGGCCGCCGCAGAATATGTGGTACGCATGCGACGCCCCAACCAGGTCCGGGAGGCCCGCGTCACCCTGCAACAGGGCGTCCGTACCCCGCTTGTGCCATCGCAAATGGATCCCCTTCCGCTGGCGCAGATCATGCGCAAGGGTGAGGTCAGCACTGAACTTGCCACCGGTCCCATCGTGATGGGCAGCATTCACGGCCCGGTCTCATCCGGATTCAGCGCCGCGTCGGGCATGAATCTCGGATGGGCCTTCGAGTTTCCGACCTTCAGCGTAACGCCCCAACTTTGGCTCGGCCGCAGTCGATCCCAGACGGTTTCAGGTGACGTCCTGTCCCACACCGTGGACGAGGCAACCTTTGACGTGGCCGTCTCGCACGCCTTCGATTTCGGCTTCGCGTCGGTCGCACCGCACGCCGCCCTGGGCGCCGCCTGGTTGTTTCAGGAGGTTCGGCTGCAGTCTCGTACCGTTCAGAACCGGCCCGTCGCCCTTTTCTCGTCGATTGGCGTGCAAATCACCCTGCCTGTTGGCGCGGGATTCGCAGTCGAAACCTCATCCGAGCTGGCCACCTTTCAGATGTCGCGCCAGAACGATACCCGGGTGGCGGGGACTGCCACCATCCGCTCCGGGACGGTCACCTACCGACTCGGCCTCGGCCTCGGCTACCGCTACTGACTCGGCGGTTGTGACATTGGCTGTCTCGGCGTAGGCTTTCTGTCTGGCCATGAAGGGCACGCGGCAGTTTGCGAACACTTTGCTCCTCCTTTTCGGGGTGGGCGCGTGTGGCGATCCGCTTTTGCCCGCTGATTTCACCGGCCCTCCGAGCGGCGCCGTCAACGGGGTGGTCGTGGTAGACGATCCTGCCGTCGCTCCGGCCGAAAAACCTCGGCTTTCGTTGCAGTGGCTTTCGACGACCGGCGATTCAAAGATGCGATTGGTATCACAATCGCTGACCTTCGCCCGCGCCCTTTCGATCGAGAGCGACTGGAATATCGACCTTGCCCGACCCGAACCATCGCTACAGACCGAACGCGCCACAGAACCAAACGGAATCCGGATGTTGGTGGGCAAGATCGTCTACTTCGACGACGCCGACGGCGACGGTGGACTGTCCTGGGGTTGTGAATCATCCCCGTGCGATCGGGCGGTTGCCTTCGGCGAGGAATTTGTTGTTTACGTCATCGATCCCGTGCTTTGTCGAGACACAAGTGATCCGACGGTAGACCGAACCGACGCGCCGTTGTTGTCGGCCGGATACCACTACTTCCATTACCGCGGCGTTTCACCCGATGAAATCGACAGCAACCAACCGATGCGATTCCTCATCGGAGCGGCACCGGTCCTCAGCACCGAGACCTTGCGCAGCGATCTCGAACTCTTCTCGTCGCGTCTGGTACGGAAGCTCAGTCTGAGCAGGCTCGGCGGCTGTTCGTCATCACCGACAATATTTTAACCGCCAGCCGCTGGGACGCGGACCGCCGCGGTCACATCTGGGGGAAAATATTGCGGAGACTCGTCAAGCGCAGGCAATGCGCCAAGCGCCCTGAACACCGCTTCGACATCCTCTGGATTCGCTTTGCTCGTGGTCGGACTATTCACATCGGCGGGCTTCAGTTCCGGTGGAACGACCACCCCAAGTGGGCACAAATCGCGCGCCTTCGCCTTCGTCGTCATCACCGCCGCCATGTTGTTTCGATGGGATTTGACGGCAGCGTCGAGTGCGTCGAGCGGCGTTCCTTCGAATGCGTGTTTGATGACCGACTCGGATTCATCGCCCGATGCGATACCGCCAAGCAGTGCGCCCATCTTGCTGCGATGGGCATCGCTGTCGCCGTGCAGGACAAAGTCAATGAATGTGTACGCGGTCGCCCGAAAGAAACCTCGAACTGCGGGAGTTGCAACTTGATTGAAGCTCAACTCCCACATCTTCGACAGGCCAAGGTATGCGTCCGAACTGCGAACAAAGCCCATGCAAGAAAGGACCTGTCCGCTGGCATCAGACCTCAGTTCCATGGTGGACAGATAAGCCGCAAATCCTTCGTGGAACCACAAGGGTGCCTTTGGGAAGGCTTTGAGAATGAAAAGATGCGCCAACATTTCAAGCGCAGCACGGCCCCCCGCGTTGGACTCTGCATCACCGGTCGTTTTCAAATCCGAATCCAACGTGAGATCCGTGTGCATGTCATGCAGCGTGTAGGGACGAAGCACAAGGAGGCCGTCCTTGCCGATCTTGCCGTCACCGGGCACCTTCGCGATTGCGGCACCCGAGCGCCGTTGTCCCATGAGATCTATGAAGTCTGGATCATCCATGAACAACACGTCGACCTTGCCAAGGCTGGCAGCAGCACCCTTGAAAAAGGGCGTTGCCGCGAACCCCGAATATCCATTTTCAAGCGCTCGAATGACGTCCTCGTGGTTGCTGGCGCCCGCCGTGTAAAGCGTAAAGTGCTCGGTCTTCACGGTGCTCCACCCCTCGTAGGTGGCACAGCCCGCACCAAGGGTGAGGCACAAACAAAGGGCGACGACTGTGGCTTTCATGACCAACCTCCGTGAGGGTTTGAGCGATCGACGAAAAACCATGAATATCACGCCCAGGGCGCCGCTCCGAACCTTCGATTGGCGCAGTCGATCCTTCGGCCGGCCGGGCCAACGGACTTCCATGGCTTGCAAGCGGTAGTACGCGGTGTTATCGCAAGAGAATGTTCGACCAGCTCAAAGGCCGCTTGCTTGACGGCATCCTGTCGCCATTCGGCAACCACTTGCCCCCGGTGCGCTGGGCCAAGGAGGCACTTCTCCTCGTCAACGACCTCGCGGGCCGGCCCTTGCGAACCCAGGTAGCCGCCCAACCCACCGACCCCACAGCAACCTCGCCCACGCGCGAGCAAGCCCCCGTCATGCTCTACAAGGACTGGAACTCGCGAAACGATCTCAAGCGACTCATCGACGTGCTGGTCGGCGCGAACATCGAATTTCAGGAATTCGACGTGACCGATGACGAGGCAACGCGCACCTGGGTCAAGGCAACCTCGAAAGTGAATGATCTTCCGGCCGTATACATCGCCGGCGAAGCCATCGGTGGCTACCACGAGCTCGCGCAGCTCGATGTGAGTGGCGAGTTGCGCCGAAAGGTTTTCGGAAACTAATGGCCGGTTCATACGGGGTTTCGTTTGCTGCCAGGGCGATCACCGCCGGAAACTTTCCAGAGGCTATCGTGCAGGCGACGGCTGCCATCCAGCGCGACGACACCGATCCCGAAGCCTGGTTCGAAAGGGCAACGGCTTATGCGTGGATGGATCGCAACCTCGAAGCGGTGTCCGACTTTGAACACGCCATCGAGCTCGACACCGAGGCGGGCATTCTTGAAACCGATGCCGTCGACGACGCTTTCTTTTCGGCACTGCTTGCCGCTGCTCAGAAAGAAGCGTCTATCATTGACGGGGTTAAGCACCTCGAGCGCTATACGGCCGTTGTGCCGAAGGGCCGACACGTGCAGGACGCCGTCGACTGGGCACGCCGACTGCGGGGAGAGCTGAAGAGCACGTTCATCAAACACCCCGGGGTGGAGGGGAACGATTGATGAAGGTGGACGATTGATGAAGGTGGACGATTGATGAAGGTGGACG
>Ga0105046_10000479_pt1 | contig 55788 bp, 34 predicted proteins | sample MAT03_FD_78385 | JGI IMG/M metagenome (GOLD analysis project Ga0105046, IMG submission 78385) | Freshwater microbial communities from Lake Fryxell liftoff mats and glacier meltwater in Antarctica - MAT-03 (megahit assembly) | ecosystem: Environmental > Aquatic > Freshwater > Ice > Liftoff... | reverse complement strand
TATACCTACTTGTGGAGTAATTCGCAAACCACTCAAACAATTACCAACCTCGCACCCGGTTCCTATACCGTTACCATTACCGATGCTAATTTGTGTACTCGACTCAGAACGGTAAGCGTAATTAATATTGCAGGGCCTGTTGCTGTATTGGATTCGGTTAGAAGTGTCAAATGTTTTGGTGCCGCTACAGGTGGTGTTTTCATTTCTTCAACCGGAGGAGTTGCACCATTGAGTTACTTATGGTCTAACATTGCCATTACCCAGAATATCACCAACGTTGTTTCCGGCACATATACCGTCACCGTTACAGATGGCAATCTGTGTACTTCCACCGTGAGTGGTATAGTTACACAACCTCTTACTGCTCTGAATGATTCGGTGCAAATTACCAATTCAACTTGTGGAGCAGCAAATGGAATTATTTCCGTTTTTCCGTTTAACGGAACCCCACCATATACCTACTTGTGGAGTAATTCGCAAACAACACCTACCATAAGTTTACTCGCTGCCGGTGTTTATACTGTAACTGTAACAGATGCAAATCTTTGCACCAAAATCAGAGTGGCGAATGTCAGCAACATAGGTGCACCTGTAATCGCAGTTGATTCAGTACGGAATGTGCGCTGCTTCGGAGGTGCTACCGGAGGTGTTTTTATTTCAGTTAATGGTGGTACCCTGCCCTATACTTATCTATGGTCAAATGGTGCCTCTTCACAGGATGTTAATAACGTGATTGCCGGAAATTATACCGTCACCGTTACCGATTTTAATAATTGTCAGGTGATATTTGATACTATTGTAACACAACCTTTGGCTGCATTAAACGATTCTGTTCAGGTAGTGAATGCCGGTTGTGGAATTAATAATGGTACTGTATCAGTATTTCCCTTCAATGGCACTTCTCCATACACTTACTTATGGAATAATTCGCAAACATCATCATCCATTTCTAACCTTTCTCAGGGAACCTACACCGTAACCATCACCGATGCTAATTTGTGTACGCGAATTAGAGTAGCAACAGTATCATCTGCTGCCGGCCCTATTACCGCAATCGACTCGGTCCGAAATGTTCGTTGTTTTGGTGGTGCAACAGGTGGTGTGTTTATATCTGTTACAGGTGGAACTGTTCCAATTTCATATCTATGGTCAAATAGTGCTATCACACAGGATATCACCAATGTTGTTGCCGGAACATATACTGTTACTGTTACAGATGCAAACCTGTGTACGGCAACCGTAATCGCAACGGTTTCTCAACCCATTGCTGCATTGAATGATTCTATTCAGGTCACAAATACTACCTGCGGATTATCAAATGGCTCAGCAACTGTTTTTCCTTATTCTGGAACAGCTCCATATACTTTGTTTTGGAATACAGGACAAACTTCATCTTCTATTACAGGACTTGCTGCGGGTACTTACACCGTAACCATTACAGATGCCAATTTGTGCACACGCGTCCGTACTGCCACGGTTGCTGCATCAACTAATCCTGTTGCAGTTGTTGATTCTGTTCGAAATGTAAGATGCTTTGGGGGTGCTACCGGTGCTGTTTATATTTCTGTTTCAGGTGGAGCTAATCCTATTACTTATTTGTGGTCGAACAATGCCGTTACACAGGATTTAATAAATGTGGTGACAGGCAATTATACTGTCACTGTAACCGACGCCAACAATTGTACTTCATCAGTCGATACAAATTTAACGCAACCATTAGAATTGCTTGTTGATACTATAGTAATAAATGCCTCATGTGGTCTTGCAACCGGTTCCGCTACCGCAGTTCCTTCCGGTGGAGTTGGGCCCTACACTTATTTGTGGAATACCGGCGCAGTGGTAGCTTCTATTACTCCAGTAAGTGCAGGTACTTATACCGTAACAGTTACTGATGCGAATTTATGTACCAAAGTTGAAAATGCAATTATAGGCAATACCGGTGGTCCTGTTGTGGTAATTGATTCAGTTCGAAGTGTTCGTTGTAACGGAATTGCTACAGGAGGTGTGTTCATTTCTGTTTCCGGGGGGACTACTCCGTATACTTATTTATGGTCTAACATTCAGGTCACTCAAGATATTGTGAATTTGCTTGCCGGCACTTATACAGTCACCGTTACCGATTTTAATAATTGTACATCAACTATATCAGCTATAGTGACGCAACCTGCTTTGCTTAACGATTCTATTCAGGAAGTAAATGCATCTTGTGGAGTGGCTACAGGAAGTGCCACTGTATTTCCTTACGGAGGCACTTCACCTTATACTTTATTGTGGAGTACAGGTTCAACATTGGCAACAATTACCAATCTTAATGTAGGAAACTATTCTATCACCATTACGGATGCATTTGGTTGCACCCGCCAGGATGTTGCTATTATCAACAGTAATGGAGGTCCTATTGTAGCCATCGATTCAATTCGTAATGTACGATGTTTTGGGCAGGCAAATGGTGGAATATTTATTTCTGTAACCGGTGGAACGAATCCACTGGGATATTTGTGGTCGAACTTATCCGTAGCTCAGGATCTTACCGGTGTTATTGCCGGCACTTATACAGTCACCGTTACCGATGCCAATAATTGTTCTTCAGTAATAAGTGGAGTAATTACACAGCCATTGGTATTAAGTGACACAATATCTGTATCTAATGCCACTTGTGGAGTAGCTAACGGTTCACTCGAAGTGTTTCCTTTTGGTGGAACAACCCCTTATATTTATTTGTGGAACACAGGGCAATCAACACCTAACATTTTTTCGTTGAATACCGGAATTTATACAGTAACTATTACCGATAACAATGGATGTACTTTCGTCAATCAGGATACCATTGTTAATTCCGGAAATCCATCTTTGGTACTCGACTCAGTGGTTAATGTTTCCTGCTTCGGTGGTAATAACGGCGCTGTATATACGTCTATTTCAGGAGGCGCAATTCCCTATTTGTACACATGGTCTAATTCGGCATCAACACCTGATATTACCGGATTGATTGCGAATACGTACACAGTTATAGTTACAGATATTAATAATTGTACTGCAACCCTCAGTGCAGTAGTTTCACAACCACTTGTCTTAAATGATTCTGTTCAGGTAACTCCCGAATCTTGCAATGCAGGAAATGGAGCAATAACTGTTTTCCCGTTTGGTGGAACCTCACCTTATACTTATTTGTGGAATAATAGCGCTACTTCGCAAACCATAACAGGACTGCAATCCGGTAATTTTACCGTTACCATCACAGATGATAACGGATGTATTAAAACTCAAACAGCAATTGTACCGGTTACAGGAACACCTTTAATCACACTTGACTCAACAGTTAACGTGAGCTGCAATGGAGGCAACAGTGGTGGAATTTATATATCTGTTGCAGGAGGTTCGGTTCCTTATTTCTATGCATGGTCAAATAGTGCCACAAGTCAGGATATAATCAACTTGACTACAGGTGTGTATTCTGTAATTGTTACCGATTTATTTCTATGTAGCGACACTGCATTTTATACCATTAATGAACCCGCACTTTTACAGGATTCAACCAATGTAATTGATGCTTCTTGTTCACTTTCCAATGGATCTGCAACTATCTTTCCTTTTGGAGGTACCGCTCCTTATAGTTATTTGTGGTCGGGCGGACAAAATTCCGGAACTATAAATAACCTTGCTCCCGGCATATATACTGTAACCGTTACCGATTCAAAACTGTGTACTATTTCAGAAACTATTTCTATCAATCAGATTGCTATTCAGGTCATCACAACTGATAGTATTATTTCAACCAGTTGCACTGGTGCTGCAACCGGAGCAATATATATTTCAGTTAACGCAGGATCTGCTCCTTACTCATACTTGTGGTCGAACTCAGCAATTACTCAGGATATCACCGGATTGTCAGGTGGTAATTATACTGTTACAGTTAAAGATAACAACAACTGTTCAGTTTCTCAGCTATTCAACGTAGGGCAATCTTCATCGCTAACCGATAGTACTGAGGTTTTTGATGCAACTTGCGGTCAAATTAATGGGACAGCAACCATTTATCCCATTGGTGGTACTTTGCCTTATACTTATTTATGGTCGACAGGCTCAACTTCTCAAACTATTTTTGGACTTGGGTCAGGTGTTTATACAGTTACAGTAACTGATTTTAACGGTTGTTCACTGATTGAAAATGTTGCTGTTGGTGATGTTGGTGGACCAGTTATAACACTTGATAACCTTGTGAATGTATCATGCAACGGCGGAAACAACGGAGCTGTTTTTATTTCTGTTACGTCAGGGATATCTCCTTATTTATATTCTTGGTCAACTTCTGCATCCACTCAGGATATTTCAGGACTTGTTGCAGGGACCTACAGTGTCACGGTAACCGATCAAAGCAATTGCCAGCAATTTGCAACTTATGTTGTTGATGAACCGGATGTCCTTAATGATTCAGCAAATGTCATATCTGCCACTTGTGGAGCTTCAAATGGTTCGATAACAGTTTATCCTTACGGAGGAACAGCTTCTTACACTTATATTTGGAACACGGGTTCAACTTTACAAACCTTAGTAGGAGTTGCAAGTGGAACATACACTGTATCTATCACAGATGCTAATTTGTGTACCCAATCATCGCAGTACTTCGTAAATTCCGTTGCGGGCCCGTCAATAATTATAAATTCCACTACCAATGTAAATTGTGCAGGTGATTCAACAGGTGCCATTTTTGTAACCGCCACCGGAGGAACACTGCCCTACACATTCCTTTGGTCAGATGGTTCTGTGGTTGATGACAATACAGCCATCCCTGCAGGATTATATACTGTTACCGTAACCGATAATTTTGGTTGCACTGCAGTAGCTTCCACCCAGATTTCCGAACCTCTAGCCGTAAATGTAATATTTGCGGTTACCGATGCAAACTGTAATGCTGCCAATGGCGCATTAGCTGCAACCGTTTCTGGTGGTATTCCGGCGTATAACTATCTTTGGAATACCGGTTCCATTTCTCCTGCCATAAGCAATATTGCAGCCGGCGTATATACTCTCACCGTTACCGATCAAAACAGTTGTGTAAATGTGTTCAACACTTTTGTGAACAATGTAGCTGCTCCAACAATCAGTGTCATCGATTCAGGAAATGTTACCTGTGCAGGATTTTCTGATGGTTTTATTACAGTTTCTGTATCAGGTGGTGCAACACCTTATAACTATTCATGGTCTAACACTGTTCAAACAGGTAATCAACTTATCAACCTGCCTGGAAATATTACTTACACACTTACTATTACCGACAATCTGGGTTGTATTGCAATTCGCCCTGTACTTATCACCGAGCCTCAACCTCTGGTTATTTCATCGGTTGTTCCTCAATTGAATGGCATTTACAATTTATCCTGCTCCGGAAGTAATGATGGTAGCATTAATGTTACTGTAACCGGTGGAGTTACTCCTTATTCTTATTTGTGGTCGAATTTTGCCACTGCTCAAAATATTGGTGGACTTGCTGCCGGCAATTATACCGTTACTGTGACCGATCAAAATGGATGTACCGTTTCTAAAAGTCATACTCTTACCCAACCTCCTCTTTTGGTCTCCAATGCTGGTTCCAATAAAGTCGTTTGCGGTATCGATAGCGATACATTGAATGCTATTCCGCCTGCTATAGGCTCCGGTTATTGGATCATTGTTAGTGGTAGTGGTGTTTTTGCCGATTCTTCCAATGCTAATACTATTGTTAGCAATCTCTCCAATGGAGTGAACGTCTTTCAATGGGTGGTCTCCAATGGTATCTGTTCTGCATTTTCGCAGGTGGTCATCACTTTCAATACTCAAATAGAAGCTATAGCCGGATCAAGCAAAGAAATTTGTGAAAATTCAGTATTGCTGGGTGCTACTGCTCCGCAGTTTGGATTTGGTTACTGGCAAACAATTACTAGTTCCGGTGAAATTGCCGATACTACAGAAGCCATTACGTTTGTGACTGGATTAAATCCTGGAGCGAACACATTTCTTTGGACCGTTATCAATGGCACTTGTCGCGACAGTTCTGAATTGATCATTTTTGTAAATGACCCATCCGATTGTTTCGAAGAACTTGAAATGCCTACAGGGTTTACTCCTAATGAAGATGGTTATAATGATGTTTTCTTTATCAAAGGTCTTGACGACTATCCCGATAACACCCTTATCATTTATAACAGATGGGGGAATAAAGTATTTGAAAAATCCGGTTATACCAATGATTGGAAAGGTGTTAATGACAGCGGTGAATTGTTGCCTGATGGAACTTATTTTGTGATTTTTAAAGTGAGATCCATTAATAAAATTCTTACCAATTATGTTGACTTAAGAAGATAAAAGTGAAAACCATGAAACATATTTTCACCAGTCTTTTATTGATAATGCTTGCAACGATGAGTTACGCACAGCAGGATCCTTTATTCAGCCATTACATGTTTAATGGTTTGTATATTAACCCTGCTTATGCAGGAAGTAAAGATTTTGTTAGTACCACCCTTATTGCAAGAAAACAGTGGACCGGTTTTGAAGGTTCACCATCTACACAAATTGCCAGCATCCATGCACCTTTAAGCAATAAGAAAATCGGTCTCGGAGCCGTTATATCTAATGATAAAATTGGTATTACCAATCAAACCGATTTTTATGCAAGCTATGCTTATCACCTGCCATTGAATACAGGAAAATTATCGATGGGATTAAGTGGCGGATTTTCTTATTTTAAATCCAATTTCTCTGAATTGACTGTTTGGGATAACGATGATCCTATTTATCAAACCAACTCATTGAGTAACTTCTTGCCTAATTTTGGAGCCGGTGTATATTATTACACTACTAAATTTTATGCCGGACTTTCTGTGCCTCAGATTTTAAGTTATAACCCTGAGCAAAGTTTTCACATTGATATTGAAAAAGTGCATAAACAAAGCCGCCATTATTATCTCTCATCAGGTGTTATTCTTGCCACAAAAGGGGAGTTGAAATTCAGACCTTCGTTCATGTTAAAATACACCGAAAATGCTCCTCTGCAATACGATGTAAATTTGAATGTACTAATCAGCGATATTATATGGATAGGCGGTTCTTATCGCTCCAGTGATGCTGTAGTGTTGCTTTTGGAATATCAGGTAAACAAAAAACTCAGAGTGGGTTATTCATATGATATGACACTTAGCGAGATTCGAAGTTATTCAACCGGATCTCATGAAATCATAATTGGTTATGATTTTGGATTCAATGTTTTAAAAATGAAGACCCCAAGGTATTTCTAAATGAAATTCAACCAATTGATGTCTGTCACAAGGAAGTACCGGTTTTATTTTGTTGTAATAGGGCTTTTATCGCTTTGTTCATGCAGTTCCTTTAATTTAAGAGTTGCCGAAAATTATTATCAGGAATATGCTTACGCAAAAGCTATTCCTAAATACGAAAAGGGACTCATGAAAGATTTTATTCCTGAAGCTGCCCATCATCTCGCAGAATCTTATCGCAAAGTTGGAAACTCAGTGCAAGCCGAAATCTGGTACAAACGCCTGGTGAAATCACCGCACGTTAATCCCGATGATCGCCTTAATCTCGCTGAAGTTTTAATGGAAAATGGAAAGTATGGCGAAGCAAAAATGTGGTTTCAGGATTATCTTCAATATAGTTCAAATAATAAAAAAGTAAAACGACTCATTCAGGCCTGTGATTCAATTCATCTTTTTTTTAAAGATACCGTTACATTTAATATTTCATTACTTAGGTTTAATAAAGAAAATGAATCAAATTTCAGTCCTGCATATTATCGGCAGGGCTTAGTTTTTCTGTCTGATCGGTCAGCACCAGATAAAAATGATGAGTTAAGTACATGGACAGGAAAAGAATATCTCGATTTGTTTTATACCACCAATGTAGGTAATGATAACTGGCTCGAGCCTGAATTATTGAAGGGCGATGTGAATGGACTGTATGATGAAGGCCCGGCTGTGTTTTCGTCCGATAACACAACTATTTATTTTACCCGCACCGATTATTCGGGAAAAGTAATTGAGAAAAATCAAAAGGATATTAGTTTGTTGAAGTTGTATTACGGCAAACTTTATGGCAACCAATGGAAACTTGAAACTCTATTGCCTTTTAATAACACCGATTATTCTGTAGGTCACCCCGCTATTTCTCAAAACGGAAGAAAATTTTATTTTGTTTCCGATATGCCCTGGGGTTATGGCGGAACTGATATTTACGAGGTAAACTTGAATAATGGTAAGTGGAGTGAACCTAAAAATCTTGGGCCTGGTATTAATACAGAAGGTAATGAGATGTTTCCATTTATTTCTGCCGATTCAACTATTTATTTTGCTTCTGATGGACATTTTGGTTTGGGTGGGCTTGATATTTTTTCTTCCTATTGGGATGGTGCCAACTGGACTAAACCTGAAAACCTTCAGCATCCTGTTAATTCCTCTAAAGATGATTTTGGTTTTATTATAGATAGCTCCAATACTTCAGGATATTTTTCATCAAACAGAGTTAAAAATACTGATAAAATTTTCGGATTTAAAAAGAGCCTTCACGTGTTTTCTTATAACCTTGTCGTGTTTGATAAGAAAAACGCTAAGGCCGTGAAGGATTTCTCACTCCTTGATAATAATGGTGCATCCGGCGAGCCCGCCCTTGCCAAAGGTTCTGATGGAAATCTTAAAATGAATTTGTCGAGAAATACCGATTATGATTTGATGTTAAAAGGTAAAGGATATTATGCCCGGCCTTTATCTATTTCTACTGTAGGAAAACGTAAGTCGGAAGTATTAATAGATACCATGACGGTTGAGAAAATCGAATTGAATAAATCGGTCGTTTGGAAATCTATTTATTTTAATAAAAAAGAACTCAATATCACTCCAAAGACCGCACTGGCTCTCGATTCGCTCGTGTTTATTCTTGAAATGAACCCCGAATTGCAAATTGAAATTTCTTCTCATACCGATTCCAGAGGAGCGTTTGGAGATAATTTGACGCTTTCACGAAAACGATCCGATGAAATTGCAATGTACCTCATTAATAAAGGAATTAATCCTCCTCGGTTAATTTCAATTGGCTATGGTGAAAGTAAATTGCTCAATAATTGCCGTGATGGGATTTTGTGCCTCGAAGAAGATCACCGCCAAAATAACAGAGTGGAAATAAAAGTTATCGATTTAATGCGATAGCTTAATCGTTTTTTTCATTCCAATTATCATGTCTATTACCGCCCCTCTTGCTGAACGAATGAGACCTATGCAACTCAATGAAGTTGCCGGGCAAAAGCATCTCATTGGAAAGGGTAAAGTGCTTCAGAAAATTATTAATGGAGGAGTTTTACCCTCTATCATTTTTTGGGGCCCTCCGGGTGTAGGCAAAACTACCATCGCCCGAATTCTTGCCAATCATTTTAACCTGCCATTTTATGCGCTAAGTGCCGTTAATTCCGGTGTGAAAGAAGTGCGTGAGGTAATTGCTAAAGCTGCTGAAGCAGGACAAGCTGTTTTGTTTTTGGATGAAATTCACAGGTTTTCAAAATCGCAGCAGGATTCGTTACTCTCTGCAGTAGAAAGTGGTACCATCAGATTAGTAGGTGCTACCACTGAGAATCCCTCTTTTGAAATTATTCAACCTCTGCTTTCCAGATCACAGGTTTATGTTCTTGAAGAACTTGACAAAGATGATCTTGTTGAAATTTTAAACAGAGCGATCATTAAGGATCCTTTGTTTGCCGACAAAAAAATTGAACTGAAGGAAGTCGATAAATTGATGTTGCTGTCAGGAGGTGATGCCCGAAAATTACTGAATTTGTTTGAGCTTATCGTAAATGCTGCTAATTCGAATGAAGTAGTAATCACCAATAAAATGGTGGATGAAGTGGCTTCTCAGAAAATTGCTTTTTATGATAAAACCGGTGAGCAGCATTATGACATTATTTCAGCATTTATAAAATCGATGAGAGGGAGTGATCCCAATGGAGCACTTTACTGGCTGGCCAGAATGATTGAAGGTGGTGAGGATCCTAAATTTATCGCCCGCCGCATGCTCATCCTCGCTGCTGAAGATATCGGTATCGCCAATCCAACTGCTATGGTGATGGCTAATAATTGTTTTCAGGCTGTGGATGTAATTGGCTATCCCGAGTGTGACCTCATTCTTGCTCAAACTGCTATTTATCTGGCTACCTCCGATAAAAGTAATGCCTCTTATCTGGCTATCAGAGCAGCCCGCGCTGCTGTTAGGCAAACCGGCGATCTCTCGGTCCCTTTGCATCTGAGGAATGCACCAACCAAACTTATGAAAGACCTCAATTATGGTTCCGGCTACTTATATGCTCATGATTTTGCAGGCAATTTCGCCCAACAGGAGTATCTTCCTGATCAAATTTCGGGAACTTCGTTCTATGCACCCGGTCATAATGAGCGCGAAAAGGCTGTTAAACAATGGTTAAGCCAACGGTGGAAAGGGAAATACAAATATTGAGATTTGAACATTGCTTGTTCGAAATTCAATTTCGTTTTTTCGGTATATTATCTTTTAGTTAACTATTTTTGTATGTAATGTTATCGTAGGTCTTGAAAAACACTGAGACTGATAGTTTTCAAAAAATTAATGCTGTTGATTTTGAAAAAGTACTTTATATTGTTTTTGTTTTCTATTTCCTTTTTCAACGTAAGAGGTTATATTACTATGAGTTCTGCATCGGACTCAACTGTTTGCAATATCGATTCGGTTTTAATTCTTGAGCCACTCTGCAACGGACGATGTACCGCCGAAATTTCAGTATTTGCTCAGGGTTCAGGAATACTCTTTTATCAGTGGCCCGGAATTCCGGGCGCCGATTCGTCATACCTTTCAGGAGCCTGTGCCGGAAATTATTCGGTGATCATTACCGACTCAACAGGTTGTGTTGATACAGCCACTTTTGTTGTTGCTCAGCCCGATCCTATTCTCTTTAATTTTGATGTGGTCAATTCAACCTGTCCCGGTGGATGCTCCGGAGTAATTACTGTTCTGCCTCTCGATACAATTTCATATTCCTATCAGTGGCCCGGATTTATTTCTACCGGCCCTGTGTTAACCAGCATTTGCCAGGGTAGTTATTCGGTCGTTCTCACCGATCCACATGGTTGTTCTGTTACCGCCACCGCAACTGTATCCTATGACCCCCCGTTTCAATTAAATTTAATTAATACTCAGTCAACCTGCCTCTCATCATGTGATGCAACTGCAACAGTCACTGCAAATGGAATTCCTCCTTTTACCTATCAATGGGAGAGTGGTCCGATTCAAACAAATCAAACAGCAATCAATTTGTGTCTGGGTACTTATGTTGTCAATGTTACCGATTCAACCGGTTGTATTGTAACCGATTCGGTTTTTATCGATCTTCTTCCTCCACCTGTTATCACAAATACCTTTACAGAACCAACTTGCTTTGGTGGTTGTGATGGTACCGCAGAAGTGTTTGTTAACACTCCCGGAAATTATCTCTACGAATGGAATACTTCGCCACCTCAGGATTCAACAACTGCTTTAGGCCTTTGTTCAGATACTTATGCAGTGCTTGTAACCGACGTGAATTCCGGTTGTGTATTTGTTGATTCTGTTTTGGTTGATAATCCTGCACCTCCCACTATTTCTTTTATTATTACCCCTACCAATTGTGAAAATATTTGTAACGGAACTGCTATTGTCCAATCATCTGCGCCGGCTCCTTTAACCTACCTTTGGCAAACCGGCACTACAACATCAAATGACTCATTGCTGTGCCCCGGAATTTACGCCGTTACTATCACCGATTCGTTAGGGTGCTCAGTTACAGGATCTGTTTATGTGGAATCGGTGGAGTTGTTTTTTAATAGTTCTATTTCCACTTGCAATGCAATTTGCGATGGCACTGCAGAAGTGCTTTTACCTCCCGGTTCATGGCAGGTAAACTGGAACACTTTTCCTGTTCAGTCATCTCCATTGGCAACCGGATTGTGCTTCGGTGAGTATCATGTTGCAATAAATGATACAGCAGGATGCATACTAATCGATAGTGTAACAATAGGACAAGGACAACCCTTCAATGTAATTTGTTCTACATTGCCTGTATCCTGCCCGGGAGTTTGTGATGGTGTCGGATTTGCATCAGTCCAAGGATCCGGATCCTATTCCTTTAGCTGGAATACCAATCCTGTTTCAGCACTGGATTCTATATCTCAATTGTGTGAAGGGCAATATTTACTGACGGTCACCGACACTACAGGCTGTTTCGTTGTGGATACAATTGAAGTTTCCGGTCCTGAAGCACCTCAATTTAGTTATGTTTCTGATCCTAACAGTTGCTTTGGTGTTTGTGATGCCAGTACTGTTATTGCATCATCTTTGCCCGGTACTTATTTTTACCAATGGCAAACACTACCGGTTCAGTTTGGCTCAGCAGCCAGTGGATTATGTCCAGGTTATACTGTTGTAGAAATTGATGGTAGTAACGGTTGCGGATATGTGGATTCAGTTTTGGTTTTTGGACCTGATCCAATTTTTATTGGAATGAATTCTCTTGATGTTACCTGCAACAGTTCATGCGATGGGTTTGCCACCTGCCTTGCATTCGGAGGCTCTCCCGGTTATGTGTATGAATGGTCAAATGGCTTTACAACTCCTCAGGTGTTGAATTTGTGCAGCGGCTCTTATACGGTTACAGTTACAGATTCTCAAGGGTGTACCAATACCAATAGCATACTCGTAGATCAGCCCGATTCAATTTCAATTCAGTTTAATGTTATTGATGCATCCTGTGTTCTTTGTAGTGACGGCAGCGTGACTGCTATTGTGACCGGCGGAGTTCCCGGTTATAACTACTTCTGGACACCGGGTGGTTCTGTTGATACATCCATCACCAACGTTCTACCCGGAATTTATAATCTCTGTGTTGCGGATGCAAATTTATGCTTCCATTGTATGGATGTTGAAGTTTCATTTTTTAATTCTTTGTCGTCAGTTGATGATTCCAATTTACGATCTGCACTTTTTCCGAATCCATTTTCTGATAACGCTGTTTTGAAAATTGTTAATACCAAAGATGCGAATGCCGGAGAGCCATCTGTTCTGTTTTATGATGTGCTCGGCAAAGAAATCAATTCAATTGAAGCAGTTCAAATTTCGATTAAAAATAACGAAATGGAATTTCATATTAAATCAACAAACACTGCTCCCGGAATTTATTTTTATGCAGTCAGGAACTCAATAAATGTAATTAGTAATGGACGATTTGTCATTAATTCAAAGTGGTAATATGACTGTTGAATCGAATGTTTCATTAAAACCCTATAATACTTTTGGAATTGATGTGAAAGCGAATTTTTTCATTGAGTTTACTTCACAGGAAGAATTGTCGGAATTGCTGTCAAAACGTGAGTTTAAAAATATTCCGATGTTGATTTTGGGTGGAGGAAGTAATATTTTGTTTACCGGAGATTTTGAAGGTGTCGTTTTAAAAAATAATATTTCCGGTATTGCTGTTGTGGGTGAGGATGATGATAGTTGGAAAGTGAAAGCCGGAGCGGGTACCAATTGGCATAGCCTCGTTTTATGGTGTATCGAAAAGGGTTTTGCCGGTATCGAAAATCTTTCTCTCATCCCCGGAAATGTAGGAGCCGCTCCCATTCAAAATATCGGTGCCTACGGTGTAGAAATGAAGGATTCTTTTTATGAATTGGAAGCTGTGAAAATTGAAAATGGAGAGTTGTTAAAATTTAATAACGATCAGTGCCGATTTGGATACCGTGATAGTATTTTTAAACAGGAGTATAAAGGTAAAGTGGTAATTACTTCGGTAACGCTTTCGCTGAAGAAGCAATCCGATTTTCATGTTACCTATGGCGCAATTGAACAGGAACTGAAAAAAATGGGTGTAGCCGATCTGTCTATAAAAGCTATTAGTGATGCAGTTTGCAACATCCGAAGAAGCAAGTTGCCCGACCCGATGAAGATCGGTAATGCAGGTAGTTTTTTTAAAAATCCCGAAGTGACGGCCTCTGTTTATAATTCACTAAAAGCATCTCATCCAGGAGTTGTGGCCTATTTATTGCCCAATGGAAATTATAAACTCGCTGCCGGATGGCTGATTGAACAATGTGAATGGAAAGGTAAAGTGGTGGGAAATACCGGATCTCATAAAGATCAGGCTCTTGTGCTGGTAAATTATGGAAATGCTACCGGTTCTGAAATATGGAATCTTGCTATGGCAATTCAGGAATCGGTAAAAAGCAGATTCGGTGTTGTTATTGAACCCGAAGTTAATGTTATGTAAGTTCCGAAAGTTCTTTGAATTTTTCTACAGTTAGTTTATATATTTCCTTAAGGTTGCTTAACTGTACTTCTATTTCGCTAAAGTCGTTGCTTGCACTTAGTTCTTCAATTCTTTTGCATATTTCACCTAGTTGCCGACCACCCAGATTTAACGCCGATCCTTTTAATTTGTGTGCGGCCTGACTCATTGCAGTATAATCATTTTTGTCGGCAATCACCTCCATCTCACTCACTATCTCATCCGATTGCTCAATAAATAAAGTGATCAGTTTTTTAATGAATGTAGGATCATCATCAGCCATCACTTGCAACCTTTCAAATAGTTTTAGATCAATTAAGTCTACATTTGATGTATTGAAAGTAACTACCTTTTGACTAATCGTTTTTGTTGTTTTATTCCCAAAACCCCACTTCCTGATCATAGTAGTAAAATCCTCGATTTTGATCGGTTTTGAAACATAATCGTTCATTCCTGCATCAATAAATTTATCCTTATCTCCCTCCATCGCATAGGCTGTCATGGCAATGATAAACGGCTTCTTTTTTAATTGATTGCTTTCAAGTATCTGCCTGGTCGCCTCAATCCCGTCCATTTCAGGCATCTGTACATCCATAAATACTATTTGATATTCATTTTTTATTACTGCCTGAACAGCTTCTTTGCCATTATTAACTATCACAGGTTGGTACCCCAGTCGCTCTAACGATGCTTTTGCCAGAGTTTGATTTATGGCATTGTCTTCAGCAATAAGAATGTTGAGTGGAATTTTATCGGCAAGTTTTGAGTCACCGGTATTTTCCCCATCATATGAAATTTTGTTGGAAAGAATTTTTGAAAGTATTTCTGCAAATTTTGCTTTGTCGGGTGTATCAGCAATGTAGATATCTAAAAGTTCTTGTAATGAAGAATGTGTTCCATTTCTAGCAGCAACGTTTTTATTAAATCCTGCAAGTGGAATGCTTTTTCCAACAACAGATATTAATTTTTTAAAAGAGGGTTCAGAAAATGAAACTCCTGAAGCGCCATCAATTAATACGATGTCATATAGTTCATTTTCTATTTCTTTGATGGCTTCGTCAAGTGATTCTGATACACGTAACTCCGCTTTCCAGTCAATAGCATATGTAACCATTCTCGAGCGCGAAAACTCATTATCACTTATCAATAGTATTCTGATGCCGGGTTGAAGTTTTTCTGTTTCTGTTTTTGAACTTTCTAAATGTACATTTGATGGTGTAACATGAACAGTAAAATAAAATACCGAACCTTTACCCGGAGTACTATCTACGCTAATTTCACCTCCCATCAAAGAAGTTAGTCGGGCACTTATTGTTAATCCTAATCCTGATCCTCCATATTTTCTGAATGTAGAGGCATCGGCCTGTGAAAACGATTGAAACAATTTCTCAGTTTGCTCTCTGGTCATTCCTATGCCTGTGTCCCTTACAGCAAACTTTATCTCAATTTTACTATTTATCGTTTTCTCAAAAGTTGCATCAATTGAAATGGTTCCATTGGTTGTAAATTTAACCGCGTTACCAACAAGATTAACAAGTATCTGCCGCAAACGGGCTTTATCACCCGAAACTACTTTTGGTAATCCGGAATCTATTTTCTGACTAAAACTGTTTCCTTTTTCAAGTGCTTTGTAGTAAAGAATTTCAAAAGTCTCGTCAATGCATTGTTTTAATTCAAAAGGCTTATCCTCCAAATCTACTTTTTCGGCTTCAATTCTGGAATAATCAAGTACATCATTGATGGTTGAAAGCAATGCTTCGCCACTCAATTGTATTGAGCTTACGAACTCCTTTTGACGATCAGTTAGTTTAGTGGTATTTAATAATTCCGACATACCCAGCAAGCCATTCAACGGTGTTCTTATTTCATGACTCATTGTAGCCAGAAAATCTGATTTGGCCTTGGTGGCATGCTCGGCGGTTTCTAAGGCTTTTACCAGTTCTTGTTCGAATATAATTCGTTCAGTAACTTTCCTTGACAAAACAGATACCCCAATTATACTTTTCGATTCTGCCGAGATAGGGTAGTAGGATACTTCAAAATAATCAGAAGTGTTATCAGTATAATTAATAGTTTCATCCTGACGCACCTGTTTTCCTCGCATTACATTGGAGATGGCTTCTTCCCATTTTGCTTTTTCTGCAGCAGTCAAGTAGTTCCTATAATCATCTCCGGCTTTTGGTGCACGGCCATAACGTTTTATATTTTCATTTGAAAAAGCGGTATTCATTACCGTAATTCTGTGATTGAAATCGATTGAAAAAATAGGGGCATCCGTATTTTCAATAACAGCTTTTACATTGGAGCCCGCATATAGCAAATCCTGCTCTGTTTTTTTGTATACTGTTATATCATTGAAAGCATGTAAAAGTTTTGTGTCATTGTTCGATTCATTCATCATACTACTGAATACATGAACAAATTTAGTACTTCCTTTTTTGTCGATTATCTTAATTTCAATAGGCGAGTTCCCGGGGTCGTTTAAAGCTTTTTCGACATGCTCCCTGAATTTTTTTAAATATTCGGGATGGACAAGATTTTCAATATTTATTGAAAGTAGTTCGTTGACTGAATATCCCGTGATTTCCGCAAAGGCATAATTGGCTTCCATGAACTTGCCATTCTCTCTTGTTGTAGCTACCGGTATGCCTGTTTCAATAAGCCTTGTTTGTGTTGTTGCATTTAAAACAGGAACAACCTCAGTGGATGGTGTTTCATATAGAATTGCAGGACCGGGAGTGTGCTGGGGTAAGTTTTCAATTTTGAGTAGAATTTCTGCCCTTCCTGATATAAGATCTGATATTTTTTTGGCTTGAAAAGTAAGATGTTTAAAGCCCGTTTCTTCAGTGTTGATTTCCTGAAACTCTTCACCGGAAGTATCAAAGGGTTGGTTAATCAGTTTTTTTAAGTGGGATGAAATATTCTGATCTGTTACCGATTCTATATTTTTTCCTGTTGCATTTTGGGATGATATCTTCAATAATTTACCGGCAACCTTGTTCAACATCAGGATATTAAAATCTCCATCGCAAACAACTATGCCTTCGTTGGTATTGTCGAGATAGCTTCTGAATTTTATGGCATTACCGGTTGCATTTTCCTGTTGGCTTCTGTTTTCTGAAATATCGAGGAACCGGCATTGAATAACTCCCGGGTTGCCGGGTATTCTGAACGAAGAAACATCGGCCCAAAATAGTTTGCCATTATGTGTTCTGCAATTTGTTTTAGTTTCGAAAAATGGCTTAGACAGAATATTTCTGATTATTTCATCCGAATCATTAACGTTTTCAGCAGCCACTATGGTACGCAAGGAAACTTGCTCAAGCTCTTGGTAGTCATTAACCCCAAACATTTGCATCGCCCTTGTACTGGCATCTTTGGCAATCAGTCCGGGTCCTTCAAAAATCATCCATGCTTCCGGATTCCCTGAAATAATTCCGGTAAGCAGCCGGTCCCTCTCGTTCACCTGGCTGGTATAGCGTATTCTGTACAACTGATAAAAGATACAAATCAGCATTACCGAAAGTAAAAACAGAAAGAACAATACCGGTTGTATGTTTGCTGCTGCAGAAGCTGTAATAAACACATACTCCAACGCCGTTAGTACAATCACATTATACAAAACGATATATAGTACTTTGTTGAGATGAAAATTGGAGAATAGCACCAACGTGATTATTCCAATTTCATAATGTGAAGTAAAATTGTTGAGAGAAAAGAAACCAACCAGATGTAAAGTACTTAGCAGGAAAAATCCACTTCCTATGTCTTTGATGTGAGTTTTTACAATTCCAATAATGTACGACAAACCGATGATCAGAAATGGCAGAATAGCGAAAATGTTCCTGGGAATGATAAACTCCCGGAGTGCCTCGGTTTCCGGTCCGCGGTAATAATATGAAAACAGGTAGGCGAGTCCGAAAAGAGTTAAAACCACCCGGTAATAATTCTCCTCGTAACCGGCGATAAATGATTTATTAGGACTAACTCTCAGCGATTCCATAAAAGGCACCTTTTTGACTTCTCTGAATTAAAATTTCAGATGCGGTCATTTTAGGGTTTAATGTATTCAAATATAGTGACTTATAATAATGTAACGGAAGCTTTCTCCACGAGATTGCACCGGATACAAGTATCCTTATAATTAATCGAAAAAACCGCGCAAATGTTACGTTTCAGGCAAGTTTTGCCAGCTCCGATGAGAGAAATGCGGAGAGCTCTTTCATGTAGTTTCTTGAAAAATCAAAACGGATTCCTCCGGCCTTATAAATTGCCCCTATTGGAGCCGTATAGCCTAACTTCAAAGCATCAAAATATGCCTCCAGAGTTTTGGATGGTTCCTGTAAATAATTTCTCCAAATTGCAATTGCACCCAATTGAGCCATCCCATACTCGATATAGTAGAATGGTACCTGATATAAATGCAATTGTTTTTGCCAGGTATAGTCGAAAGCATCCTCAAAACCATCCCAGTTTAAAACTGGTCCCGAGAATTCAGTATAAATTTCATGCCATGTGGTTTTTCTCTCTGTGCGGGTATGGCCGGGATGTGTGTACACCCAATGCTGAAACTTATCAATTGCAGCAATCCATGGAATCGATTCAATCATTTTTTCAATGTGCTGAATCCTCGCTCTTTTTAATTCATCTTCATCTTTAAAAAATACATCCCAATGTTCCATTGAAATCAACTCCATGCTCATTGAAGCAAGCTCAGCAACTTCAGAGGGTGTGCTACGAAATTCTACATAATCAAGATCTTTCGTAAGAATGGAATGAACTGCATGCCCTCCTTCATGAACAATGGTAACAAGATCACGTAGTGAATTAGTTGAATTCATGAAAATGAACGGCACCCCTGACTCATAAAGCGGATAATTAAATCCACCGGGTGCTTTTCCTTTTCTTGACTCCAGATCCACATGCCTCATATCACGTAATGTTTCAATGCAGGTGCCCAGGAATGGATGAATGTCGGCAAAACAACTAATGGTCTTTTCCATTATCTCATCACTGCCATGGAAGGGAACCAACGCAGGTTTTCCACTCACATCTACTTCGGTATCCCACGGCTTCAACTGATCGAAACCAAGAGCTGCTTTTCTTCTGTTAAGAATGGAATTGGTTAAGGGTACAATTTCATCAGCAATAGCTTTGTGAAAATCAAAACAATCCTGTGGTGTATAGTCAAATCTACCAAGTGCCGCAAACATAAAATCACGAAAGTTTTCAAAGTCTGCATTCAAAGCAATTTTGTGACGCAAGGCTACCAACTCATCAAAAAGCTGATCAAGCTGATCTTTGTCTTTTAAGCGGCGGGCAACTATTTTCCTGTAAACTTCTTCCCTGATTTTTCTGTCATTACTCTTTAGGAAATTTGCTGCCTGTTGAAGCGTAATTTCATTACCATCCACTTCAACTGTCATAGCACCTGCGATAGTTGCAAAATGCTGTTCTTTTTGCTGAAGCTCTGCAAATAATGGAATATTTTCTTCTCTGAAAATCTCTACTTGTTTTTTAATATTTCTGATCATAATTTCCATTCTGGGATCATTAAGATCTTTCAGGAAAGGACAATCTAAAAGTTTTTTGTTGAGAGAATTATTGAACGGTGCTATTTTTGGCTCTATTTCAGAAACAAAAAAGTTGAAGGCTTCCGAATAACTTTTGTTGGTAGTATCGCAACTCATCCTGATATATCTCCAGGCAATATCCTCCTGAATCATCGAATCCAGCTCACTTCTGTTGGTGAGCCACGTTCTTAAATCATCAGAATTTTTAATTTCACGCTTATTCAGATCTTTATAATAACCTCCGACAGATTCCCACGAACTAACTATTAACGAAGAGGGGAGAAAGGATCTTTTTTTAGTAATCACCTCCGGTGAAGATTCAGGGCTGAGCATAAATGATAGAAATATTATTGTGATTCTTTTTTCTTTCTTGGTTTGGCAGCAGGTTTAGTTTCTTCTAATTTTGATGCTTCTTCATCAGAGGCTTCGGTTGTTTTAGCAGCACGCTTTTTCTTTGCAGGTTTTTCATCAGCAGCTTTCACTTCTTCAGTTGCATTTTCAGCAACCTGTTCAACGGGTGCTGCTGCCTCCGGTTCATCTTCAATAGCAACAATATCTTTAACTAAATGAAACCAATTGATGATCTTTTTGATATCTGATGCGTATACTTTTTCTGCATCGAAATCGGGAACAACTTTTCCAAAAAACTCTTTCAGCTGAGCCGGATCTGACTTAGGATCGATAAGTGTATTTTTTTCAGCGTAGTCTTTCATTTTTAAAAGTACATCTGTAAGCTGAAGGTCATCGCCGGTTGAAAAAATAGTGATGTCCTGTAGCATGCTGATACGCTGTGTTGATGAAACAGGCATTCTTTTTTTATCAAGTAAGGATTCTACAATAAAACCCGATTTTGACTGAGCAAGTACCTTATAAAGGCCCGGCATCCCTGAAATTGAAATAATTCCTTTTAAACTCATTGAATGTGTTGATTAATATTTTGACAAAAGTACTAACATTTTTGAAATTAAACATATGGGCGAGGAAGATAGAAAAGTAGCTTTTGAGAGACGTCCTTAATTCTGTGCAACTTGTGGGATAAACAAAAAAGGCTGTCCGGTAAATGGACAGCCTTTTCGATTCCCCGAAAGGGGGAGTTTTATTCTTTCACAAATTTAGCATACGAAGTACTTGTAGCGGTTTCAACCTTGATGGTGTAAATACCGGTAGCATAAGATTCCATATCAACATGAATGAGATTGCCTGTTTGAGTTGATGAAGCAGTAGCATAAACCACTCTTCCGGTAACATCCGCAATTTGAACAGCAATTACTTTTTCGGAGCCAGAATTAATAGTGAGTGTGTTTTTGACCGGGTTAGGGTAAACCGAAACTTGATTCAAAGCCTGGACACCCTCATTATCAGATAAGAATAGGCCATCATACTTAATTTGTGCATTCGCTGCACTAGTGTTGAGATCATCTACATCGTCGCCCGCTATAAGTGCAAATGCAACCACAACAGAGTCGTTGGCAGCAAGAGTAAAAGGACCTGTTCCAACCACATCAATAACATCATTTCCACCACCATTTACACCTGCAGTGGCTCTTGGTGTTGAAAGTGTTGTATATTTTTCAGCAGTATTGTAGCCATCAGTGAGATTAACACCGCCCTGACCGGCAACGTTGTCGGCTGCATAATGATTAAATGGTGTTGCAGAAAGAACTTTTATCCCGGCCCACAATCCACCTGTTGTTGTGTTGTAAACATAACCCATCTTCAAAGCAGCGTTCTCATCTCCTTTATTTAAACTGTAATCCTGAATATCCCAGTCGGCAAAAATACCTGCCCATACATTGCTTAATGATGTGGTTCCTGTATTTTTAATTGAATATTCAACTATCACATATTTATCATCTCCCGGAGTGCTCCAGGCAAAGGCTTTGTGTGATACCAAAACAGGGATTGAAGTAGCTGCAGGATTATCATTGAATTTTCCAAATAAATCAAATTCCGACTGAACCGTTGGAATCAGCCTTTGAACAATTTGTGCCGATTGAAAATCTTCATCAGTGCCTGCATCACCTCTTACATTGTCAGAAACTTTTGATGAGCTCTGTCCAATCATTAATCCTGCCTCGTAAACAAGATTTTCGCCGTTATACTCGAAGCCTAATCCCTCAACTTGTCCGGTTCCATTATAGCATAATCTACCTTTGCTGGTAATAGTGGTTGATACCTGATTGATTGTAACATTAATGTAATCCACATTCACCACCAGATCTATAATTTGAAAGTCAGCATAGCCGGCATCAGCAAAATTGATTTTAAGTGTTACAATAGTATTTTGAGGAGTACCCGGATTTATTTTAATCAGAAACGGGTCACCGTTATTATTAACAGTTAACATAGTACCAAGTGCTCCAATAAATGTATTGTTATCGATTAGAGTCACCCACGGTGAAGATGTAGTAATTGTTACATCCAGGTTAGTAGTAGGATCAAGATAGTTGGTGATGTCTCCTGTCATACGAATAGTGTCACCTATTACAAATGCATTATCATTAAGATCTGTTGTAATAATATTCGTCATTCGAACTGAAGGACCTGTCATGGTTAATGCACTGAACATATTTATACGCCCTTTTCCCAGCTGATTTTGATAAACATTGTTACTCGGTATGCCGTAAATGTTATCTGCCGTAACTCTCAGCCTTTCTCCTACCTGCAGAGCATTAAAGGTTGGATTTTCAGAGAGAATAATTGCAGCAGCACCTGCAGCAACCGGAGAAGCCATCGATGTTCCGCTCATAGTTCCATAAGTATTGTTCGACATGGCAGTGTATATGTTTGATCCGGGAGCACATACATCAATATTGGCACCGTAATTTGAAAAACTTGATTTTCCATCACTGTTTCCTGTCGAAGCAACTGATAAAACATAGGTGTATGAAGCAGGAAAAAATGCCTGACTATTATTATCATTTCCTGCAGCAGCAATTACCAGTGCATTTTTATTTATTGTAGCATAGTCAATCACATCTTGTCCAAATGAACCACCGCCAGCTCCTCCCCAGGAGCAGTTGATGATTTGACATCCTGCATCAGCAGCATAGGTAATTCCCTCATATGCCTCGGTAAGAGCACCGGTAGCATCAGCAATTTTAACAGGAAGATATTTGCAATTAAAACCGGGCGAAGCAACACCTGTACCGTTGTTAGTTGCTGCAGCGGCGCAACCGGTAACATGTGATCCGTGGTTGCTTGCGTTTACGGATGGGTTATTATCGCTCTCTCCAAGATCCCATCCGGTGAAATTGTCAACATAGCCATCGCCATCATTGTCGGTACCATCAATTGGATCCGCATAATTATACTTCAAATTACCCACAAAATCAGGATGGTCAAGATCTGTTCCTGTGTCGGTAATTCCAATCACAACATTCGTGTCTCCTTGCTGAATATCCCAGGCAGCATACGCTTGAATTTTAGTCAAAAAATATTGGTTGCCTGTGTTCGGATCATTGGGAGTGAAAAATAGTTTTGGCAGGTATTTTGGCTCTGCATAAACTACCGTTCCGGTTTTCAACAATGCGTTCATAACTTTTTCAATAGGTAATGAACTGTTGTATTTGACTTCATATATCAGAGAAAGATCTGCCATTTTTAAACCGAAGGCATTTCGTTCAGAAGCCGGAGCAGTTTTTGAAGGGAACTTTTTGGTCACTTTAGTGGCTCCAATTGACTGCAAAACAACGTTTAATGAAGTGTTTTCAATTCCCTGAACTCTGGCGGATGACCTCAATTCGGGCTTCAATTTCAGAATTAGGGTTCCGGGAACCATATCTCCGGCAGAAACGCCTTTGGGAAGATGAAATTCCTGGTTTTTGGGATTGCCCGTGGCATTAGAGCTTAACTGGCTCACTACCAAAGCCAAACATGCGATTAGTAAAATTTTAATGTTCATTGAGGTTTTTGGGTTTTTTATTTAAGTCGTTGGATATTAATAAACACGAATTTAGGGTAATTTTGGCTCACTTTTTAAATGAGGATAACTTTATTCATAAAAGCCAAACAATTGTTGACACCATACTGTTTCACATGCAATCTAAAGTTTCTTTTTTACGTCTTATCAAGTAGGTATTACACCAATTATCAGGATTTAGTCAAAAACTAATAATGAAAGACAATTTTTTTACCTTTAACAAGTTCACATTCTCAGTAGAAATTGCATATTTTTCGACATTCAAATGTGATTGCGTGGTAAACCATATGGCACTAAATTTGTTGCAATAAATAAGTTCGAAATAAACCCAAATAATACATGAGACAACTAAAAATTACCCCTTCAATAACCAATCGTGACAGTGCCTCTTTGGAGAAATATCTTCAGGAAATTGGCAAGGAATCCATGATTGCTCCTTCAGAAGAGCCAATTCTCGCCCAAAAAATCAGGGCTGGAGATGCCGCAGCGCTTGATAAATTGGTAAGGGCGAACCTCAGATTTGTAGTTTCAGTGGCTAAACAGTATCAAAATCAAGGCCTTAGTCTTCTTGACTTAATTAACGAAGGTAACCTCGGTCTTATTAAAGCCGCCAAAAAGTTTGATGAGACCAAAGGATTCAAATTTATCTCTTATGCCGTTTGGTGGATCCGCCAGTCAATTTTGCAGGCTTTGGCAGAACAAGCACGAATTGTCAGGTTGCCACTTAATAAATTGGGCGCCCTCAATAAAATTAAAAAAGCTTTCGTTCAGTTGGAGCAAAAGTATGAGAGAGAGCCAAGCGCCGAAGAACTGTCACAGATTCTGGAAATGTCAGAAGATCAGGTTTCCGATACGCTCGGTGTCTCCGGTCGCGCTGTTTCAGTTGATGCCCCTTTCGATAGTAAAGATGATCAGAGTAATTTGCTGGATGTTCTTTCTAATCCAAATTCTCCCTCTGCTGATACCGAAATGATCGCAGAATCAATGCAACAAGATATCATCCGATCTCTCAACACTCTTCCACCAAAAGAAAGTGATGTCCTCAAATTGTTCTACGGAATCGGTCATCAACGTGCCCATACCCTTGAAGAAATCAGTATGAAACTTGATATGACCAGAGAACGGGTTCGCCAGATAAAAGACAATGGTATCAAAAGACTTCGCCACAATTCACGTAGTAAGTTGCTAAGAACTTATTTCGAATAACTAAAATTAACACCTTATATTAATGCCTCGGTTTTGCCGGGGCATTTTTATTACATACCTTAAAGTAGGCATAAAATGGTGATTTTTGTGCAGTTTCGATTCTAAATTATTTAATTGATTTTGAATGTTTTATAGTAATTTGAATTTAAATTTATATAATGTATTCATTTTATTTTTAGTTTTCGAATTCAAAGCGTATAATACTTTTGCTCTAAATCAATCAAATAGGAGAAAATCCCATGAGATTAAATTTATTTCAAATCAAAAATCCGACGAGTGAACATCAAACTATGGTGACTAAACAACCGGTTGCTAATGTGATGAATGATTACCTGAGGATCAAACTCAGAACATTATCAATTGTTGCAACTTTTTTCGTTGTTTTTGTTCATTCCTTCAATCTCATTTTTGAACATCAATCAATAAATCAGTTATATTTAAGCAGTGGATTGGGCTTTGTGCAAAATTTTATATCGCAAGGAATTACCCGTGTAGCTTCTCCTTTATTTTTTCTTATTTCAGGATATTTGTTTTTTAGTAACCTGAGAGAATCCTCAAAATTATATTTTGCGAAAGTCAATGTAAGAGTGAATACTCTTTTGGTTCCTTACCTTTTTTGGTCGTTGTGGGGAATAGTTTTCTTTTTTATTATTCAGTCTATTCCTCAATTAACAAGCTTTTTCAGCAATAATTTAATCACCTCTTATTCAGTCAGTGAATTGGCCACTGCCTGGTTGATTAAACCTATTCCTTACCAACTATGGTTTTTGCGGGATCTCATGATGCTGGTACTTATGGCTCCGTTACTTTATTACATGGTGAAATTCCTTGGAATATTTGCATTGCCATTATTCGTTGTGACCTGGTTTATGGAAATTGATTTTGTTTTGTTTGACGGACGGTCTCTCATATTTTTTATGACCGGATTGTACTTCTCCCGAAATCCGGAATTTTTAACTCAGAAAAGATTTGGTGATAAAGCAAATTTATTCTTATTCCTATGGATCTCCTTAGCATTAATAAAAACTACTTTGGTTTATTACGTAGGAGACTACCACCTGATTGGTTTCATTCATAAAATTTCAGTATTGTTCGGAATATTGGCTTTATTCTCTTTGTATGATAAATTGTATGCAAATAAAGATTTGAGTAGAAGTCCTTTTTATAAATATTTCTCACTCTCCTTCTTTATCTATACTTCACACGAACCCATCCTTACAGTAGCTAAAAAAGCATTTTTCTTTGTACTTGGCAGAAGTGACATCGCCATTCTTATCAACTACTTTTTAGCCCCTGTGATAACTATAACCATCTGTATTTTCATTGGGTATTTCGTTCGTGAGAATATGCCAAAGTTCTACAAATTTGTATCCGGTGGCAGATAGGTTTAGTTCTTGGTTCTTGGTTCTTAATTCTTAATTCTTAATTCTTAATTCTGGGTTCTTAATTCTTAATTCTTAATTCTGGGTTCTTAGTTCTTAGATTTTAGTTCATGGTTATTAGTTCTTGGTTATTAGTTTTTGTTTATTTGCTGAAGTCTTTTAAATTGCGACAATTTTTAAGTTCTCGAGTAATTCGTATCATAAATGGAATATCTTATAATTTGCACAGTTGCTTTTTTAGGGTCTCTGCTGACTTTATTTTCAGGCTTTGGATTGGGAACAATCCTGGTTCCGGTGTTCGGGCTTTTTTTTCCAATTGAAATTGCAATATCGCTTACCGCAATTGTTCATTTTTTGAATAATCTTTTTAAACTTTCTTTATTAGGATCCTTTGCCGATAAATCAACATTGATTCGGTTTGGAATACCTTCCTTTTTGGCTGCGTTTTTAGGAGCTTATGTGTTGAAATCATTGGCCGGAATGGAGCCTGTTTATCAGTATTTTTTTAATGATAAGTTGGTGGAAGTAGTACCGGTTAAACTGATTATAGCGATTCTGTTAATTATTTTCTCACTATTCGAGTTAATTCCGGCGCTCACCAAATTAAATTTCGACAAAAAATATTTAATACCGGGTGGATTGCTCAGTGGATTTTTTGGAGGGTTATCGGGTCATCAGGGAGCCCTTCGCACGGCGTTTTTAATTCGTGCAGGACTTACTAAGGAAGCATTTATTGCTACCGGAGTAGTGATAGCCTGTATGACGGATATATCCAGATTGACGGTATATTTAAATCAAATGGTTGGTTATCAGCAGTATTTTAATTTACACCTGATGATTGCTGCTACTTTGTCAGCTTTCGGCGGTGCCTGGTTGGGAAAACGGTTGATGAAATCAACTACACTCCTGAGTATTCAATTTCTGGTTGCAATATTGATGATTATTTTTGCCATCCTTTTAGGTGCCGGATTGATTTAACACTTTTTTAAATTGATTTAATTATCTTCGTAGTTCTCAAATAAATAAAATTTAAGACGCTGTTAATTTCATCAGCAGTTTTCCAATAATGAATATTAAAAAACAACCCGTCGATGTGTGGATCATTGATCCCATGAAGCGATTCATAAATAACAGTACCACAAGCGGTATCATTCTTTTTTCATCGGCACTGGTGGCTATGATCCTTTCCAATTCGCCATGGTCACATCAGTTTCATCACATTTGGGAAAATGAATTTTCGGTTGGTTTTAATGGTCATCACCTTTCCAAGAGCTTACATTACTGGATCAATGATGGTTTGATGGCGGTTTTCTTTTTTGTAGTCGGACTTGAATTAAAACGTGAAATTATTGCCGGAGAATTGCGTGAAGTAAAAAAGGCCATGTTGCCTATTGGAGCGGCAATAGGAGGGATGTTGGTTCCTGCTTTAATTTATTTTGCGATTAATCCTCATGGAGAAACAAAAGATGGTTGGGGAATTCCCATGGCAACAGATATTGCTTTTGCTTTAGGTGTTTTATATCTCCTCGGCGATAGAGTACCGGTATCGCTTAAAGTGTTTCTAACGGCTCTGGCTATTGCCGATGATTTAGGAGCAGTATTGGTGATTGCATTTTTTTATACATCCGAAATTGATTTCATCAGTTTGACAACAGGCGGTGTATTTTTATTAATACTGGTTGTTGCAAATATTATTGGTGTGAGAAGTTCGCTTTTTTACGCTATTATTGGTATAGGAGGGGTGTGGCTGGCATTTCTGATGTCGGGTGTTCACGCAACAATTGCCGCTGTTCTGGCTGCTTTTACCATTCCGGCGAATGTGAAAGTTTCAGAAGAATTATTTAACAATAAACTGGATCATTTACTTCAGATGTTTAAGAAAGCAAAGCCCAATAATTTGCCCACAGTTACTGATGAACAGTTGCATGTGCTTCAGGAAATAAGAGATTTGTCGAAATCTGCACTCACACCTCTACAAAGGCTCGAACACGGATTGCATCCTCTCGTTGCCTTTATTATTATGCCGATTTTTGCTCTCTCCAATGCTGGAATTACCCTATCCGGTGATACCCTTTCTCAGTTTACCAGTCCGGTGGCCACCGGAGTGTTCTTTGGACTGCTTATCGGAAAAGTTGTAGGTGTACTTGGAATGGTAGCGCTTTTTGTGAAATTAAAATTGGCGGTTATTCCGGATGATATCAACAAAATGCAGCTTGTAGGCGCAAGCTTTCTGGCAGCCATCGGGTTTACTATGTCGCTATTTATTGCAGGTTTGGCCTTTACGAATGAGATCTATATAACACAGGCAAAATTGGGTATTCTGGCTGCTTCTCTTCTTGCCAGTGTGGTTGGGTATTTGATTATCCGAAAAGCATCTCCTGAAGTCTGATTTCCTTTTGAATAAATAACTTTTTCTTTGCCGGTTACAGATTCAAATTGGCAATTTTATAATACAGCACCTCCGATATTTTTTGATGCGACTCAAAAGTCCAACCTGCTATGTGAGGCGATAGTATTACATTGCTGAAACTGATTAATTTTTGAAACGATTCCGGCAATTGTGCCGAACTTAAATTTTCAAATGATAAACTCTCAAACTCTAAAACATCAAGAGCGGCTCCCGATATTTTTTTTAATTCTAAAAAAGTGATGAGATCATTTATTGAAACTACTTTTCCCCGTGATGTATTGATAAGGTAAAAGGGTTTTTCGAATTGTCTGATGAATTCGCCGTTCACCAAAAAATGTGTTAATTCATTAAGTGGTACATGCAACGAAAGTACATCGCTATTTTTGAAAATCGCATCCATCTCCACCTGTTCTACGTAAGGGAATTCTTCACGGTTGATGTTGATGAAAGGATCAAACGCAAGTATTCTGCAATTGAAGGAACTCAGCTTTCTTGCAAACGAACTTCCTGTATTTCCAAATCCAATAATAGAAACAGTTTTTCCTTCCAGTTCAAGGCCTCTGTTTTCTTCTCTTTGCCACATCCCTTTCCTCACTTCTCCATCAGCAATAACTAACTTGTTAAAAAGTGCCAGCAACATACCCATGGCATGTTCAGCAACAGCATTTCTATTTCCTTCAGGTGCGTTTAAGCATTTAATTCCTTTCGAAATCGCATATTCCGAATCAATATTCTCCATCCCGGCACCTGCACGGGCAATAAATTTTAAGTGTAATGCTTTATCAATTATCTGTCGGTCAATTTTAATTCTGCTTCTTATTACAATTCCTGTAAAAGCAGTTATTTCATTCATTATTTCTTCAGGATTCCACAAACTTCCATCTACACAATTCCATCCATCCTCCTCGAGCAACCGATTAAGTGAGGGATGAACAGTATCAATAAAAAGTATATTTCGTTGCATGAATTTTATAATAATGTTCCGCTAAGGATAATTGATGCCAATCCAAAATAAATTAACAAACCGGTAACATCCACCAGCGTAGCAATAAATGGCGCCGAGGAAGTTGCGGGATCAGCTCCAAGACGTTTCAATATTAATGGAAGCATGGAACCCATCAAACTACCCCATAGCACAACACCGGTAAGTGATAATCCTATAGTTAATGCCACCGAAAGCCAATGTGGTCCGTATACGTCGGTGAAAATAGACCAGGCAGCAATTCTGGTGAAACCTAAAACACCCAACATTATACCCAACACAAATCCTGAAACAATTTCTCTTCTTAAAATCCTGAACCAATCTGCTAAAGTAACCTCACCAAGTGCCATTGCACGAATAATAAGTGTGGCTGCTTGTGAACCGGTATTGCCACCGCTCGAAACAATAAGCGGAATAAAAAGTGCCAGCACAACAGCTCTTGCAATTTCATGTTCAAAAAAAGCCATTGCTGAGGCAGTCAACAATTCACCAAAGAAAAGTATAATTAGCCACGGAGCTCTTTTTCGAATCATTTTGAAGATAGAAATATCTATGTAGGGTTCTTCAAAAGCTTCTACACCTCCCAATTTCTGAATATCTTCAGTATCTTCTTTCTTGGCAAGTTCCATAACGTCATCAATGGTAACAATACCTAACAAAATACCTTGCGCATCTGTTACAGGAAGAGCCACTCTGTTGAATTCAGCAAATACATTAATAGCCACTTCTTCATCGTCGGTTACATGCAAGCTAACATTTTTGCCATCCATCAACTCACTTACCAAAGTATCTAATGGTGCAAGCAAAAACTCACCAATTTTTATGTCATCAATAAGGTACCCTTTTTCATCAACAATATAAATAATATCAAGTGTTTCACTCTTCTCACCGTTTTCACGGATGTAATCGAGTACCTTGCTGATGGTCCAGTCTTGTTGAACGGTCATGTACTCGGGCGTCATCAAACGACCGATCGAATTCTCGGGATAACCCAGCAGCGACAATGCAATCTTGCGCTCTTTCTTAGTGAGTAGTTTTAATAATTTGTTTAACTGTTCACTGTTCAGTTCTTCCAAAAGTGCGGTTCTGTTATCCGCCGACATATCGTTGAGGATAAGAGAAACCAATCTGTTTGGTAGAATATCAACAAGTGTTTTCTGGACACTGATTTCAAGATTTTCAAAAGTGGCAAAAGCACGATCCCTGTCGATGGCATTAAAAACCTGCAGTTGGTCCTTATCCGATAAATTTTCGCAAAGCAATGCAAGCTCTTCCGGAAGCCATGCTTCTAAAAGAATTTTCATGCCCTGCATGTTGCGGGTCTCCAGCAATCCCTGGATATCAGTTTTATCGGTTTCGAACTCCATTTTTTCGCAAAAGATTCCTATTTCAGGGGCGATTGGAGTGAATTAGAGAAAAGTCCTGATAGTGGAGCGAAACCTGCTAGGCTTCCTTCAGTAACCGGTGTAATTCTGCCAACAAAAGCCCCTCGTTTAGTTTTAGTTCAGTATGACTTATCCCGACAAACATCGGGAAGCTACGTTATGCAAAGCCTTATTCCGGCCATGCCTGTTACACCCATTGGCGTCTCTCGACATTTCCGGGCAGTAGCATTTTTTCATTCAGTAACCTCACCTAACAAGCTTTAGATGCAGTGGCAAATTTACTGATTTTATCACTAGCGAACAACCCGAATTTTATTTTAAATAAGTATTCTTGCCAACTCCTCAAACTGGGAGTAATGCAGCTGCTCGGGTCTCTTATCTAAATAAGGTACGTTTTCTCTCCCTGGCGGGATGAGTGATTTAATGGAATTTCGTAACGTTTTGCGTCTTTGGTTGAACCCCGTTTTTACAATTCGTTTAAATAAAACAGGATCGCATTTTAAGGATGGGTCAGACCTTAGTTTCATTCTTAAAACACCCGATTGTACCTTTGGTTGTGGGATGAAAACTTCGGGAGGCACCGTAAACAGATATTCTATTTGATAATGCGCTTGAAGTAATACACTCAATATTCCATACTCTTTCGATCCGGGTCCCGAGGCGATTCTTTTTGCAACTTCCATCTGAAACATCCCCACTAACTCAGGAACCCTTTTGTAAAAGTCGAGCACCCTGAATAGAATTTGTGATGAAATGTTGTACGGGAAATTGCCGATCACAGCGAAAGGCTCATCACCGAATTGAGTCAAGGGCGAATGAAGAAAATCTTCGAACAATATTTTGCCACGAAGTTCCGGAAAACGTTCTTCAAGGTAAGCTACCGAACGCTCATCTATTTCGATGCAGTATAAATTTATTTTGGGATTTTGTAATAGTAGCTCTGTCAATACTCCCGTTCCGGGACCAATTTCTAGAACATTTTTATATGTACCATCATCCCGCAAAGCACCTGCAATTTGATTAGCAAATTCCGGACTGTTTAAAAAATGCTGACCCAGTGATTTGAGCGGACGAATAGGGGAGTACATTAGAATTTGTATTTGGGATAACTTCTGGTAAACTCCTCATCGTAAATTACAGGATTAAGCAGGAAGGATGAAAAGGTGATTTTGGTATAGAATCCTTTATCATCATATATCGTTTGTATGAATGGTAAATGGGTGGCTTTATCAATATAAAAAACTATTCTCTTCGCAAAACTGTTCGGAACCTTAATGACCTGTCCGGGTTTTACATCATCATAATCACTAATGTCTCTGTTCACCTCCAGAATCATGTGGTCGTTGAGAAGCATTTTATCGGCTATGGAACATACATTTTCACCTTTCTGAACTGTGTAGTTTACATAACCGAAGCGTTTGTTGTTAATTTCTAAAACGTGATAAGATCGGTTGTCGACAATAATATCTTCTTTAACAGAAAGAGATTGCATAAAATCGAGTGAATCTTTAACCAGATATTTACCTAACATGTTGTGGAGATATGAAAATCCTAACTTTAACATCGTGTACTGGTGAGATTTCCTCAGTAACATACTGTTCACCGGTAAGCTTAAATTTATATATGGAAAAGAATTCGGATTAACAAGGATCTTATTGGAATTTGTTCCTTCAACATACAAGGCTTCAGCTCCCGGCGTAGGCTGGAGTACATAAGTGTAAATTTTTTGAGGCTTTGCCTGCAGCTTTACGATATAGGAACACTCAACTTTTTTATCGAACACCCGTTCCTCAAGATTTAATACATAGCGTGCGGTTCTGACGTTCGCCATGCCCTGCATCATTTTAAAATACAGATCAGAGGGCTTGTGCAGAAGCTGCGCATTGGCAGAGTATGAAAAAAACAGAACAGAGAGAATCAAAAAGTAGCGCTTCATATTAAACCGTTTCCAATAAAGTCCTGAAGGCAGTGAATTTATCTTTAAACCGGTGCAATGCCGCTTTTTGCAAACCGGCTGCAAACTGATCGCGGTATTTTTCATAATCTTTCATTCCGTCACAAATGTATTGTATAGCGTAACTCGTACCTCCTGAATCTTCGTCGGCAAGAACTTTAAGTATCCTCGACTCGGTAAAAATTCCGGTTTTCATCACATCAGGAATGTGTTCTTCCTGCATCCATCTCAGCCATTCATCATGTGCATCATGGTTAATATTGACGGTAACATTGTAAATTATCATACTTTATATTTTGACCGAATTACCCTGCTAATTAGGTTTGTCGCCTCTCAATGTTCTGTAACGCTTTCGTGCATCAACAGTAAATAGCGAACCCGGATATTTTGTTATCAGCAATTCAAAAAACTCTTGCGCCCGTGCTTTGTCATTGAGTTTCGTTTCTGTGACATCAGCCAGTTTATACAAGGCATCATCACCCAAAATATCATCGGGATAAGTTTCAAATACCTTGAACCATAATTCGGCTGCCTTTGTAAAATTTCCTTGCTTGTAATATATGCTTGCTTGACGGAACCAAACTTCGTCCGTTAAAGAGTGGGCAGGAAACTCCGTTAAAATAGTATCAAGGGTCACCAATGCTTTCGCGTACCGGTTACAAAAATCCTGTAAATCGGCTCTTGAATAAATCATTAGCGGTGTGGTGTTGCTGTCGAGGCCAAGGTTATCAATAATTAACAATCCCAATTGCATGGCATCATTTGAAATCAGCTGTGAGGTGGCTGCTTTTAGCACATTTAACTGTGCGGCGGCCCATTCAAATTCTCCCATGTAATAGGATAATCTGGCGTTCCTGAATTTTGCTTCGCGGCCTATAGCATCATTTTTAAAATCTTTATCTACTTGCGAGTAATACAACGACGCATCCCAGACTTCATTTTTCAGAATAAGAATATCCCCTAATTCCAGTTTGCATTGAGCCAGAAACAAAGGACTGATACGTGGCATTGCGATTGCTTCTTCCAACAATGCTACGGCCTCATCAATTTTATTAAGGTAAAATGCTTTTAAGTGGGCATACTGACTAATCAAAGGAGCTGTGATTTGATTGCGACCAAGTTCAACGATGGTAGTTTCATAATCCTGTTCCAGTTTTGTTAAATCAGATGTAGTATAATTTCCCGAACTTGTAATTTTTTGATCCTGTGCAGCTATCAATTCCATTCGGGCAACTACATAATTTGAATTTTGTTTTCCTTTTGAGATTACATAGTTAAAGCAATCTTCCGCAATAGCGTACTGCTGATTGGTCACACACAATTTCCCAAGTGAAATCAGACGTGAGCCATTTTCATCATTTCTTTTATCAAGAGCCTTTGCCTGAATAAAAGCAGTTTCAAAATCTTTTTCCTGCAAAAGCAACCAGAAGAGTAATTCGTTATAGATGGGTTTTTGATTTCCACGCTGCACTTTTCTTAATAGTGAAGTGCGTATGATATCAGTTAAACCACCCTCCAAATCGAATGCCATTTTATTTTGTAGGATAGCCTGCACATTTGGAAGATAAGCTTCGTTAGTTTCCAATACATTCAGGTACTCATCAACCATCTTTTGTGGTTGCTGAAGTTGTGCATACACATCGGCAAGTTCGAAGCTAAAAGGATAAGAACCATTAACCAACTGTCGACCCTGCAGATAGGTTTGTTCAGCGTAATTTAATTTTCGCTTCTCCACAAATGCAGTTCCGAGTGAAAGTATTTGTTGAACATCGGGGAACAATGATTTAATGGCTTTTTCATATTGCTGTTTAGCCTCATTATCTTTACCCTCAACTTCATAAAGATTTCCCAAATCTACCCATAAACCCGGAGCTGCCGGATTCTTTTTAATCTGTCTTTTAATCAGCTTCTCTGCTTTGTCATAATCCTTAAGAGCAATCAAGCAATTCAGGTAGGGAGGGTACGCATTGTAAGGATCGTTATTGTACCATTTTTCAAAATACACAACCGCCTTTTCATAATCACCTGTAGCAGCATACTGAGTTGCCAGTTCAATACTATTCTGACCTTGAGAATAAGATTCGTGTTGAATCCCTATCATCAAAATTAAAATTAAAAATATTTTTACCGACTTCATGATATCAATTAATTTATAATGTCAAATCTTGTATAAGGGACCAATACCGCAGGCACTTTAATGCCTTCGGGTGTTTGGTTGTTTTCGAGCAATGCTGCTACAATTCTTGGTAACGCAAGAGCACTTCCATTTAGTGTGTGTGCCAAAACCGGTTTGCCTGCGCCTTCACGGAAGCGTAATTTGAGCCGGTTTGATTGAAAAGTTTCGAAATTTGACACTGAACTTACTTCGAGCCACCTCTTTTGTGCAGCTGAATATACTTCCATATCGTAAGTGAGTGCCGAAGCGAAGCTCATATCACCTCCGCAAAGTTTTAAAATCCTGAATGGTAATTCCAATTCAACTAACAGTCCGGCCACATACGTTTTCATATCTTCTAATATTTCGTATGATTTATCGGGATGAGCGACCTGAACAATTTCCACTTTATCGAATTGATGTAAACGATTTAAACCACGTACATCTTTACCATAAGAACCCGCTTCTCTCCTGAAACAAGGAGTGTATGCTGTCATTTTAACAGGCAAATCTTCACTCTTCAAAATAACATCTCTCAGTATGTTGGTAACAGGAACTTCGGCAGTAGGAATAAGGTATAAATTATCTATACCAACATGGTACATCTGTCCTTCCTTGTCGGGAAGCTGACCTGTTCCAAAACCTGATTCTTCATTAACAAGAATAGGTGGTTGAATTTCCAGATAACCTTTTGCGATAGCTCTGTCGAGGAAGAAATTAATAAGTGCCCGCTGCAAACGAGCTCCTTTACCTTTGTACACCGGAAAACCGGCACCGGTAAGTTTAACACCCAGTTCAAAATCGATAAGATCATATTTGGTGGTAAGCTCCCAATGAGGAAGGGCATTGGCATCTAACACCGGAAGCTCTGTAATGCTGGAATGAACCACTTCATTATCCTCAGGAGTTTTTCCCTTTGGTACCGAAGCTGCCGGCAAATTCGGAATACGCAACATGATATCGTGTAGCTCCTTTTCAAAAGTGGCTAACTTTTCTATTAATTCCCTGGATTCATCTTTAAGTGCCGTGCTCTTATTTTTGAGGTCGTTGGCCTCTGCCTGCTTGCCGGCTTTAAATAAATCACCGACCTGCTTTGCCAAATTGTTTTGGGCCGCTAAAAGGGCATCGAGTTCCGATTGTGTGGAACGGCGTTGTGCATCAACTTCTAATACATTGTTAATCAAATCTTTGGCAGGAAAATTTTTAATTGAAAGTCGTTCAATGACCTCTTCTTTTTTCTCGCGGATGGTGTTAATCTGCAGCATAAACTATATTTTGCAACAAAGTTACTATTATGTGTGGAACGGGAGACTTAAATATACCAACAAAGACGCTAATTTTAAATTCATGAAGTATTGAAACCAGGTCACAAGATAGAATCAACAAAACATAAAAATGGATTTTCAGCAAATAAACGAAACAGCAAGTGTGCTCAGGAGCAAAGGAATAACTTCTCCCGAAATAGGTATAGTTTTAGGAACGGGACTATCAGCACTGGTGGCAGAAATAGATGTAGAGGTGACAGTAAATTACGAAGACATCCCCGGATTTGCACGATCCACGGTGGAGTCGCATGCGGGAAAATTAATTTACGGAAGTATTGCCGGCAAAAAGGTTTTGGTGATGCAAGGCAGGTTTCATTTTTATGAAGGTTATTCAATGCAACAGGTAACTTTTCCGGTGAGGGTAATGGCGGCTTTAGGTGTGAAATTTTTGTTGTTGTCGAACGCAGCGGGAGGAATCAACCTAAATTTTAAAAAAGGAGAATTGATGCTCATCACCGATCACATCAACCTCTTACCTACAAATCCTTTGATTGGTAAAAACGATGATGCCATGGGAACCCGATTCCCAGATATGAGTGCTCCCTACAATCACGAACTAAATAGTTTATTCAATGCTGCAGCAAAAAAATTAAACATCCCACTGCATAGCGGTGTGTATGCAGCTGTAGCCGGTCCTAATTTAGAAACGCGAGCAGAGTACCGCTTCCTCAAAATCATTGGTGCCGATGTAGTGGGTATGTCAACAGTGCCCGAAGTAATAGTCGCCAACCACATAGGCTTACCCTGCGCCGCCATCTCCGTGATCACCGACGAATGCGATCCCGATAATTTACATCCGGTAGCTATTGAAGAAATTATTGCCGTTGCTGCGAAGGCAGAGGTTGGGTTGGTGAAGTTGGTGAAGGGGGTGGTGGGTAATTGGATTTAAAGAAAGAATGACAAAAGTTAAATCGAACAAAGGAAGAAAGAATAATTTCTATTAAATTTTAAAGACAATAACAAAATGAAAAAATGCTTTTTTCTTTATTTAGTGCTTTCATTTTTAACGAACAATTCCTATGCCCAGGTGCAAGGGCAGGCACAGCTTGATTTGTTATTTAAAGAGTTGCCAAAAGCAACTACAGATACCGGAAGGATCAGATCCTGGACTGCTATTGCCCGGGAATATGCTAATATAAATCCTGATTCCGGAATTTATTATGGGAATTTGTCTTTGGCAAAGTCACAGGAGATAAATTGGACACATGGGGAAATCGGCGCTCTCTCGAGTCTTGGTGCACTTTTTCAAAGAAAAGGAGTTTTTGATAAAGCTCTTGACTATTATAACAGATCGGTTAATTTGTGTAAAGAACCCGGCGACAGCGTTGAATTGGCCATATCCTTAAATGGAATGGCAAACATTTATGTAAGAATAGGGGATAATAATAAAGCACTAAAATACGTGAACCGTGCTTTAATGATTAACGAGGCTTTAGATAATAAGAGTGCAATTTCTGTTAATTACAATCTCTTGGGAATTATAGCTATAGGTCTTGAAAAATATTCCGAAGCACTCATTTATTATGATAAAGCATTGAAGGCTGCACAGGAGGTGAATTACCAACAAATTATAGCTTATGCTTACTCAAATTCGGGAATAGCCTACCAGGGTTTAAACCAGTATGATAAGGCTCTTGAATATCACTTTAAAGCATTAGTTATTGAAGATGAAATGGGAGATATTTATGGTCTCGCTACGGAGTACGGGAGCATTTCGGACGCATACATGGGATTATTTAGGCAGCAAAATAATAAGCAGAATACAATGTTGATGGATAGTGCAATTAAATATTCTCAATTGGGAATAAATCTGGCCATCAAATGCGACAACCCGTTAGATAGGGCAACAATGACTTTTTCGCTATCAGAAATTTATAAACTCAAAAAGGATTTCCCTAAAGCATTAGAGTTATATACTGATGCAAGTAAGTTGAAAGATTCTATCTTTTCTGCCGATAATCAAAAACAGATTCGCGAGGTGGAAGCTCTCCAACAGGAGAAGATTCATGAAAAAGAAAGAAAAATTCAGGATTTAGAAATTCAACGCCAAAAGCTTTTTAGAAATTCATCACTTGCCGGAATTGCAGGGTTGATTTTATTTTCTATTGTGGTAGTCAGGCAACGAAATAAAGTTAAAAAAGAAAAGGCACGAAGCGAAGAACTGTTATTAAATATTCTACCATCCGAAGTTGCCGAAGAACTAAAAGCAACCGGAGCTACAACGGCAAAGGATTTCAGTGAAGTGACCGTGCTCTTCACCGACTTTAAAAATTTTACATCTATGAGTGAAAACCTTACCGCACAGGAATTGGTTAATGAAATAAATTACTGTTATTCTGCCTTTGATAACATCATTACCAAACACGGCATTGAAAAAATAAAAACCATCGGCGACAGTTACATGTGTGCCGGTGGCTTACCGGTTGCAAACCATACCAATGCCGAAGCCACTGTTAGAGTTGCCTTAGAGATTCGCGATTTTATGATAGCAGAGCAACAAAAACGTAGTGCTGTCAACAAGCCTTTTTTTGAAATCAGGATTGGATGCCATACCGGCCCGGTTGTAGCCGGAATTGTTGGCATCAAAAAATTCGCTTACGACATTTGGGGCGATACCGTAAATATCGCTTCACGCATGGAATCATCAGGCGAAGCAGGAAAAGTGAATATCAGCAACAGCACTTTCGAATTAGTGAAAGACAAATTTAAATGCATGCATCGTGGGAAAATTGAAGCAAAAAATAAGGGTGTGGTTGATATGTATTTTGTAGAAAATGTTAATGTATAGAAAAAAGTCCTCATAAGCCCGGACCAGCCACAATGGTGTAATAATTCTTTATCAGAATCAAAACAAAGAACTCTGGAGCGATGAGCTGATTTCTAAAGGAGAATATTATCTGAACCTGTTGTCAAAGGGAAATGTCATTTCCAAATATCACAGAATGGCCGGCATCGCCTTTTTCCACACCACAAAAACAGAACCGGCAAACAAATGGGAAGCTATTTTGCAGCTCTACAACCACCTCCTGCGCATCGAGTATTCACCCCTAGCAGCACTCAATAGAACCTACGCCCTCTCCAAAGCAAATGGAAAACAACAAGCCATCACCGAAGCCGAAAAATTAAATCTTACCACCAATCATCTCTACTACACACTTTTGGGCGAACTTTATTCGGGAATGGATAACACCAAAGTAATTTCGTGTTATAAAAAGGCATTGAAGCTAACGAGCTCGGAGGCGGGGAGGGTTGTAATTAATGGGAAGTTGGGGGAGTGTTAGTGGCCTGTGATTTTGTGACCAGTGATCAGTGACCTGTGATTTAGTGATCAGTGACCGGTAATTAGTGATCAGTAATTAGTGACAAGTTACCAATGATTCTTCGACAAAGTTCAGTGACCGCTGCCTATAGATAGATAATCGGATACAAATGCGTATTGAGAAAAATTCGTCGTTTTTACCGAAGTAAATTGTAATTTTTGTATCTTAGAGTCGCGGAAAGGCACTGATGAAAAATTGCTTTAACCGGATAATGCTTCTGTTAATTGGATAGAAGACGAAAAAATAATTAGATATGGCAAAGAAGAAAATCATTACTGTAAAAGGAACTGAGATTATTGTTATCAGTGGAAAGGAAAGTGATTTTATTTCAATCACAGATATTGCAAGGCACAAAGACAGTGAACATACTGATACTATAATTCAAAATTGGATGCGAAATCGAAACACTATTGAATTATTGGGCTTTTGGGAAAGTATGTACAACCTAAATTTTAAACCCCTCGAATTCGTGGGGTTTAGAAAACAGTCTGGATTGAACAGCTATAGATTGAGTGTATCAGCCTATTTTTGTTGAATGATGACAGGGCAGATTACGGTAACCAGATTCTTGCGACACTGTCGCAAGAATTGACAAAGGAATATGTCAAAGGATTTAATTAGTCGGCAATAACCGGAATGGTTAAATTTTACGATTATTTTCCTGATGAACACATTTTGCAATCACTGGTTTCAAAATTAGCTGAAGCCTACAGCTAAGGTTGGCATCAAAAAACGTTAAGGCATTGTCTCCGCATTGCGGAGAGCTTTACCGAAATACAAATTGTCTCCGCAGTGTGGAGGCAATTGAGCTGGACACATATAAAAACCATTATGTTTTTTAGGAAAATAATATTTTTACTGAAATTTTATATTTCACGAATGGTGTTTCGTTTACAATAGCAGTCGCGATTTATTTGCAAAGGATTGAATTACTTGGTAAGGGATTACTGCATATGAAAAAATATTTTGATAAATAATGCAGCAATACGTAAGAATTAAATTAGAATTAAACTTAAAAAAACTCAATTTACAGTATCAATAACAAATCATGCATGGTACTCTCTTCATTATTTTATATGTTTTCAAAGCACTGTACATCGTATGTTAAAAATCTCCTGGTCAATAATACACACTTAATAATAACACAGATCTGGCTTCGTTGCAATTCACGGAGTCGAGCCACCCTTGTGAAGTGAATTTTGCCGGATAAGGAGCATTTTGATTCAAGTCCCCCTAAATTATTACTTTTTAAACACCTAAAGTTTTATAGACACCTAATCCAAAACAATCATCTTATTTCTAACACTTTCAAATCCATTATTCATCGAAACCATATAAATACCTTGAGGCAAATCTATTACCAGATCCAATGTAGACTCTGATAGCGATAGATTGAACACTGTTTGTCCTATACTGTTGTAAATTTCGAGATTATAATTTCCATTTAAACCATTGAAATGAATTGTTTCTCCTCTTACAATAGGATTGGGGTATATTTCGAATTGCTCATCACTGATACTCGATAAGGCCATTTCACGTACCGGACAATTTGTGACAGTAACAGTTTTAACTTGTGTAGGTGTAACACAACCATTTGCATCTGTAATCAATGCTTTATACACTCCTGAATTTTTTGCAGTATAATATGGCAATGTTGCACCTGGTATATTGTTACCAAATTTTTTCCACTGATAAGTTAACCCCACACCTATTGTTGAAGTTAGTCTCACACTGTCGCCATTACAAAAACTTAATGGTCCGCTCATAGTAATTTTGCCGGATGGAGGGCCTGTTAACTCGATGATATTAGAGGTTCGTGTACATCCATTTATATCAGTAACCGTAACTTTAAATTGACCGCCTTTATTGGCATAAAATACTGTGCTGTTAACCGTACCTGAAACGATTTGATTGTACCTTTTCCAAGTATACTGCAAAGCTGTTAACGATGTAGCCACTAATTGCGTGGAATCTTGATAGCACACATAAGGATTCCCATTATTTACAATTGAAACCGATGGACGCGGAAGAATTGTTAATGCTAAATTGTTAGATGAAACAGTAGAGCAACCGTATTGATTTGAAGCTATCACATTATAAGTTCCCGAAGATGTGGGATAATAGGTTTGACTTGTTGCACCGGATATTGGATTCCCATTTTTCTGCCATTGGTAAGATTGTGCCGATACGTTACATGTAAGAAATTTAGAATCTCTGCAAAAGGTTGTCGGGCCACCATTTAATGCAATGGTTGAATTTAGGTTGTAAATTTCCAGATTATATCCATTGCTTTGGCTAATCGTAACGGGATTTGTGGAACGTATTCGCACTCGGTATCCTGTCCCGGCAAGTATTCCGTTGGGTACGACAGATTTAATGGTGCCGGAACTTGAACTGTTAATTGATCCTATAATGGTTGGATTTGAAAAATTACCTGAAGCATTAGAGAGTTCCGCATAAAATATATTTCCGGGATTAAAATTACTTTGGCATAAATCATAGTTTACATCAATCGTATCACCTTTACAAGATGACCAGACACCGGTAGTTAATCCATAGCTTGGAAACATTAAATATGGAGGAGCAAATCCTATTTGGGGTGTTGAGTCATCAACAAATTTGGAAAAAATAACACTTAAAGTAAGATTGATGGGTATTGATACAGGACAAAGAAAGGTATTATATCCATTCTGAAATGTAAAATATATTGAATTAGGACTATTCACAGTATTTGAGTAATGAATATCGCCACCTTGTGGGATTGAATAAAGATTTTCATATGCCAAACCTGTTGCAAGATTTATTTTTTTAACTTTTACTGTATCAGTTGTGTTACCATCAACTTCAGCACAAAAAAAGTTTCCTGCATTGTCAACTGTGATTTTGTCTGCTCTGTTTGTAGCACTTGACCATGTGATGCTTCCTGCATTATTTACTACGAAAATGGAATCTCCCGTTGCTACATAACTTGTGCCGAGCAAAGAAGTAGACATATCAACACCTCCAAAAGGTACCGTCCAAATAAATTGGCCATTAGAATTTAATTTTGTTAGTTGTGTACCGGATAAAATATAAGAGTTATTTTGAGAATCAATTTTTATATTATTACCTAAATAGTTGGGATTACTCCATATTAAATTTCCAGAACTGTTTAGTTTTCTTGTGCCGGCTATAGATCCTGTGACAAAAATGTCACCTGCTGAATTTGTTATTAAATGGTCAACTCCATCTATTGATATTTGTTTGCTCCATAAAATAGTACCCAGTTCATTGTACTTGACAATTAGATTTGCTTTTGCAGTTAAAGAATCAAGAAAAATGGTATCTGAATTTATTATAAAAAGCAGGGTTGTTCCAAATGGATTACTCAAATGGATGCAAGAATAAATATTGTTGTTAATATCACTAGAAACAGAAGTCCCATGGATTTGATTTCCTGAAGTACCAAACCCTTGTAATTCATGATCCCACAAAAAATTACCATTCGGATCATATTTAACAAGTGCATAACTTTTGCATTGGCTTGTAAGACATGAAGAGTGATGTCCTACAAAGAGCCCATTCCCATCCTTATCAGCAAAACACTCGCCATATGTAAACCCACGAATTCCATATTGTCGTTCATGCCCCCATTCAAAATGTTGACCATTGCTTTGAAAAACAGCAAATGCAAGAATAGTAATAACAAGGATGAATTTTTTCATAGGTTAAAAGATTTTGATTGATGAAATTATAAATAAATTTTTATTTGAAAACTTCGCTTAATGCACCAGGTTGACTATTTTCTGTCAAAAAAGGTAGCTAAAAATACAAATAATTTTACTATATCCAAAATCACCAAAAGTGGTTTAAATCATTTGAGGTAGTTTAGGCAGCTAAAATAGTCGGCGTTTAACACATTTGACTCATAATAAGCAACTTAACTTATCCGCCCATCCAAAAATTGCTATCAACAATTTACTTCCAATCGAATTCAATCCTCCAACTTCCCCCCACACCCCGGACAAAACGCAGATCTTTGGTACAAAAACTTTTCACAATGCCGACATGTTAACGAATCGGAAAGGTGTGCGTGAGAAATGGTTAATCGCTTCAAATAAATGGGAGGAATTTCTTTTAAGAATCTGGATTCAGAACCACTTTGTGTTATCAAGTTTAGCTCTTGTCGTGCTCTTGTGATGGCTACATAAAAAAGTCGGCGTTCTTCTTCTAATAAAAGATCCAGTCTCTGTGAACGTATGGTTTGAAAAATGCGATCTTGCATCCATAAATCAGGAAATCCTCCATAACCTTCCGTCATTCCAACAACAAATACTACTTGAGCCTCTAACCCTTTTGCCGAATGTATGGTACTGAAGGTTGCCTTTGCATCAGCTTCCCTTGCAGCTTTTCTGTAGGAAGTTAACATGGCAGATCTTCTTCCGAGAATTAGTATCTCATCCGTTTTTAATCCGGCAGCATTCAACTCACTAAGTCTTCTCATCACATATTCAATTCCATCGTTAACCTCTTTGTCGGCTACGTATAATTTAATAATATTTGTATCCTTGTTAAAAGCTATTATTGATTTTTCAAGTTTATATATGTTGTTAGAAATAACTTTATTACCGGCTTCAACAATCGTATTATTGCTTCGGTAATTGTAATTCAGAATAATTGTTTTCGACTCAGGAAAATGTTTTTTAAAATCGATTATGTAATCCACTACTGCACCCCGGAAACCATAAATGCTTTGCCAGTCATCTCCCACACAAAAAAGCTGAGTTGTTTCTTTGAGCAATTGCTTAAGCAGCTCCACCTGCAAATCATTCACATCCTGAAACTCATCTACAAGAATATAATCATATTTGCTCTGATAAAATTGCCGGACATCATTCTCCGTTTTAACTAAATTAACAGATTGAATCAGCAAATCGTTAAAATCAAGGAGTGATTTGGCTTTGCAATAAGCATGAAAATCTTTCCACACCTTTTCAAGAATAGAGTAGAAATCTTTTATCCTTTCATGTTCATCGGCCATCCCACGTTGAAATACGGTATTGGGATCTTGCGAATCTACTTTCATCAAATCGATTACACGCTTTATCAATTTAACAAAATCATCCAACTGCTCTTGATACGGATCAAAAACTTCGGTAACAGAAAGCTTTTTTAGATTCTTTTTTAAATGACCTAACCGATTGGAGAGTATTCTGTCGAGCGATTGACTGAACCCGGTTGCATCATAAAATTCTTCCTCATGAGTTTGTGCGGTACCGTGTTTTTTAATGAGTAATTGTTCTTTTTTCTCACCAATCCCATGACTCAAATTGCTAACATGTTCAATAAAAATATCGGATTCAATAATATAAAAATCAGGATTGAAATTTCTTTGCTTTCCAATGACTCTTCTTTCATATTCAAATGGAATGTCGTGTCGGTACAACCAATCAGCTATAAAGACTTCAGACTTAGATTTCACCAAAGTGCCATTTAGCGAAGTGTAACTATAAGTATCCTGGTAAGCGCCTCTTTGCACGGTACGCAACTTTTCGTTTTTCTTCACCAGACTCACCAGATACCATTTAATTTTCAAAAGCATTTCCTGATCCTCCGCAGCAACATTGTACAACGACCGCCTCAAAATGCTGGTAGGATTCTCGGGTGAAACTTGCTCTTCCTTCATCTGTTCCCGAATGTCATTCGCATCCAGCAACAATGTGTATTTATTATCGTAAACTTTCGCTCCATTATTTCGCAACATCTGAAAACATAAGCCATGAAAAGTCGTCATAGTAATGTTGCTAAGCCATGGGATTTTGCTTTTATAATTTCTTCTCAATTCCCTCTTCTCGTTTGCATTTAAAAATTTACTGTTAATCTCCGATTCATATTTCCCGGAATTGTCATTACCAACAATCAACCGGTCGATCATCTCATCTGCAGCATTTCGGGTAAAGGTAATTGCCAGTATTTTATCGGGTTGAACACCTGCCTCTTTAACGAGATATTCAATTTTTTGAATCAAAGTCTTGGTCTTACCTGCGCCTGCTCCTGCAAGGACCAATAATCTAAGGTTTTCACTTTCGACAGCCTGAAGTTGTGATTCGTTGAGTTTCATGGTGCTAAACTAAACAAATTTATTTCAAATCTATCTTTATTGATGAAACCTATTTAAGAATATAGAATTCTATTTTAATTTATTTTGAAATATACACATCAATTTGTGATTTCAAAAATTCAAATCCCGGACTTTTAGCTTCTTGAATGGCTTTTAAAAACAACTGAAACTTAGGTATGTGATAATTAATTTTTTTATGTAACTCATTTGGCAATTCAGGTAAATAAAAATCAGTTGGATTAATCTTGCTGGTTTTAGCATGATTTAAAACCCAATCCTCTAGTGGGGGTTTAATTATAAAAATGGTGTTGTTATCTTTTGCATGATGCAACACTTCAATGTTATGGTTACCAATATTTGTATTTGTAAAATCATTCATGTAACTGGGATTGGCAACGCCCGGATCTTCATCCACAATGCCTATGGAACCCGGATTCCTTCTTAGATAATTTACCACTTGACCTTTATTGGGTTGATGAATTATCTGTTTTTTAAAAAAACCAAGACACTTAAGAAAAGCTTCGTCCGGGTTGCACTCTAAAGCAATTTTAGTCATTAATCTTCGGTAAGTTTATCAAGGTTAAAAAATACATCTATGCCGGAATCCAGCAAAGTAGAAAGTTTACGCTCCGGAACTTCCTTAATAACAGTTTGAAAATTTTCCATGGAAGTTACAAAAACAGAAATTTGGTTCATTGGAGTTTTACTTACTAAAGAACCTAGCAAATAAGGATTATGCGTAGCTATGAAATATTGGTTAGTTGAATCAGCGGCGATCAGCTCTGCCATCTGTTTAGTGTACATCGGAAATGTGTTAGAATCCAGTTCATCAAAAATCAAAGTTGAATTTTTGTTTGTTTCTATTGCCAATGTATAAAAAATAATTCGTTGTAAAGTTTCAGAAATTGAACTGTAAGGGTAGGTATAAAATATATCATCCACTTCCTTTGCAACTTCAATATCATTTTCAGTTGGTTTCAAATTCATCATCAATCCCTTAGTTTTAATAATTGAAGATACCAGATCTTTATATGCTTTATTACCCAAAAGTAGAGAAGGAATATTGTCACCATAAGGAGGATTCAATATTGGGACATAGTGTTCTTTAAAGGATTTTAATCTTTTAAATTGATAAGTTCGAAAAGATGTTGGCAATCCATGAGTTTCAACATTTTTTATTTCGCCACTAAAATCCATTGTAAACTTGATATACTTTTTTCCTGATTGATTCAGATTATCTAAATCAATCAATGCTGGTTCGTAAAAGACGCCTTGTAAATTATTGTTTAAATTCCCATTTTCTCTTTTCGAATAACGAAGTTGGAAGCACATCTCGTCAGTTTTAATATCTATGTTGCTGTTGGTATCTGAATCATAAAAAAAGTCTCTTGCATTTTTGTAACGAAAAATGTCATTTAAAAAATCTTTTTCAAGCGCATTTGCAGAAAGAAAACTTAAAGCTTCCAGTATATTGCTTTTGCCGGAATTGTATTCTCCAATAAAGACATTTACCCTTTTGCAATTATTTATATCCAGCTTTTGAACAGATTTGAAATTACGTATGGATAAGTTCTTGATCATAAAGTGTTCTGTTGTCTAAAGAAGTTTCATTTTGCCCAATTGTATCTTCAAAGGTAATAAAATAGCATTGACAGTTAACAATAGTATCAATGAACTACGCTCAAAATCAATCTTTAACATAAGTGAAAATGTTGCCTAATCTCATATCTATTAGATTATCACTTACATACCGAATTAATTTCCTGTTAAAGTTATGATAAATTTGCGCCACCCCCATGGCTAAAATGAAATTTAGAATTACTTGTTATTCAATTAGTAAGGAATCGAAATTAAGGCATTCTCGTCGCAATTATAGGATATATTTGCGACAAAAATATCAATTCAAAGTACTTGTTTAACACAGTCCTTTTTTAGGTTCTGTTAATAAAATCATGCACTACCTTCTTGCTTGAATGCTTTAGGGTCAAATATAGGCAGCATTGCATTATGCAAAAATGTTCCCTTAAATTGTGAATACATAATACCACGCGTTGTGGAAAGGGAGATAGAATTTAATACATCCAATAATGGTGGTGGAATTAATGGTGCTACGTTTGGAGTGCTATTAATTAATTCATGAAAATTAGAAATCTTATATTGACATCCCGTTTTAATGTAGGCAAAATTTGTTTTTAAGTCTTCAGAATTTATCTGAATTGAAATCAAAACTATAATTGCATTTTGCGTTGGATTCAATCGTGTTTCAATTCCAGCATTGAAGTTATAGGCCGTGACCGGCTCAACATTTACATCCGGAAGTTTCAAAGTAATCTCAATTATATCAATTCCTATTAATTGAATTTCCGTTTTAATAACTTTTTGATCGATATTTGACATATCAGGAATGTTGATATGGTTGTTTGAATGGATATTTGTTAGTTGATAACTTGCAGCAGGTTCAGCGACACCAAGGGCTTCATTAAAACCACAAATTTTGTATGGAGAAGGCTGAGAAGTAATTGCTGCTTCTGCATGCATTACATTTGCGTTATTCGGAAAATGTTCAAACAAGTCTTTAAGCTCAAGCCCGAATGCTACTGCAATTTCACAGAGCGTATCAATAGTGAAATTGTGCCCTCCTCCCAGCCATCGGGAAACTTCGGACGGATTTTTATTTACCTTTTCTGCAAATTGGATTTTGCTCCAACCTTTTTCTTTAATAAGATCATCAATGCGCGCAGCCAAATCCATTTTGGAAGATACCTCCATTTTTGTAAGCGGAGTTATTCTGTTTAAAATTGCATTAATTTTATCACTGCTATATTTTCTGGCCATATTTATTCAATTTCAAATTTTAAATTCCCTTCTAAAAATCCTCCATCTGCGGAGTATCCAATTTCCTTTGACTTGATTTTCTGCGTAATTTGATTGGAGTTAAAGATCATTAGCTCCGCATACTTTTTTAATATTGGATCCTCTTGCCAGGTCCGGGTTGTCAATGATTTATGCCCCCCCTCCTCCAATTACAATTGCCACAGATCCGTATCGAATTGCATACAATCGTAATTTCTGGTCTGGCTCATCAAACAGTGCACATACTCCATCTCCCGGTAATCCTTCATTTTGTTTTACATAATTTTCTCTGAACCCTTTTTTGCCAATGCCCTGTAATCTTACAAAAAGGTTTTGTACTTCAAATTCATATTTATCGCCGTATTCATCAATAAAATCATCCAACAGTGTTTGATGAAATTGGTCCAGAAAATGCTCTTAGTTAAACAATTTCGTATTTCACTTTTAACTAAAATTATTCTGAAAAGTTGTATAAAATTACAGTATATTAGGATTAATTGCAAACATCTCATACAATATAAATTATATCTAATTAATTAATAATACTATAAAATTTAATCCAATTTAACATTTAAGTCAAATTCTAGATTTCAATTTCCCATAATTTTGAAAATAAGGTAAAAATTAGAAACTCCACGATCGGTTCCGAAATGAACTGTTTACCGGTAGAAGTGAGTAGCGCAACTCATAAACGAATTCTTGTATTGTTAGCAACCCGGGAAATAAAATGCTCAGCAATTTGCCATAATGATTCACCGTTTTTATTAACCCAATGCATATTCCCATTTACTCCTCCCGAATTTTTTTCTGTTTGAGTTGCCGCGAATTTCCAAAACGCATCAACTCCTTGAATTTTTATCGAACAGCAAATAGTAAAAAATCCGAAATTACCAGAGGATTATATTTGATGGAGAATCAGAATTCCCGCCAGCAAAAACAATATCAATTCCAATCCACCAAACTCCTATTCAATAAAATCTTTTTTGGTTCGGCTCTAGGGCCTTCGATAATATATTGAACGGCCAGATCATCACCAATTAATCGTTGAATTTTCTTACGGATGCGAGATATTTTTTCACTCAGCGAATTTTCGGTAGGATCTGTCAGTTGTCGGACACTATTTTTTAATTCGGGGACTGTACGGAAGTTTCCCAGGATACCATATTCTTTTTCGATCCAATCGGTATGATTATAGACTTCATTAATATGCAATCCATCGGGATGCAAAAGGAAAAGTAGGTAAACGATTTTTTCGAGTGGTGTTAATTTTAATTCAGCATCCCCTAAGCCGGTAAAATAAATTTTTCGCATAGGTCCGCGTATTTCCAGTCGACTTAATTGTTGCGTCATTTTATAACGTTCCCTAAATAACATCTGTGTGCGGATGTGATCAATAGTCTGGAAGAACTGCGAAATAAATAGTGGATCCATGTTACTCGTATTCATCTGCTGATGACATTCGTTACAAAGATCGGCTGTTCGTAGCATCAATGTAATTTGTTTCCGTTCTTTACAAAAATCATTCACACACCCTCGTGGCTCCTGATGTGCATGCTCGATTATTGAATCAAAACTTCCAAATAAAAAGTGACGAAAGATAACGGCAATGGACTCATAAGCTACCGGAAACCTGGGGTCGCAGGGAAGAAAAAGTTCCCACTGATCGGTGCAAACAAAAAAGTTTAATGCACCGGAAGGATCTGATGCGGAGAACCAGTTTTTATCATTTATAAAATTTGTTAATATAATAACCGGTTCGTGTTCCCTAACCCAATTGAACTTCCGGTACTCATTACATTTGCTGAAAATAGAATCCCATGTTACTCTTTTGATCCTTTCAGGAGGGGTAGGCGGCCAGAGTTTTGCAGCTGGTTCAATATTTTTTAGCTCATATTTGAAAATGGGACTTAGCTTAGCTATATTCTTATTATTAAAACTATCTTCAATAAATGGCAAGTCGGCAATTTCATTATCATCAAAAGCAATGCTCACCTCATTGGTTACAAATTGTAGCGCTCCTTCGAACCGGCAAAGAATTGAATATACGCTGTTAAAGAGCTCTTCATCTACTTCAGGTGATCTAACAAGGTGTATTTTCATGTTTATATTTTCAAAGATCAAAGCTAATAAAAAACCTGCAGGTAATGAGCCACCTGCCTAAATGGCCGGGTAAATCACACCTGCAGGGAGAAAAGGCACTACTCTTCATTCAGTTTAAAGTCAGCATTCCGACCCTCTTGTTTATCTAAAACATATCTATAAAAAGTATTTGAAATATGGCCCATGGTGTCTTCCATTTTAGCTTTATTATACTGCATAGCATTGGAAGTTTTAATACTCATTTTAGAGGCCACTTCAACGGCATCTTCCGAAGCACCCATAAAACTAAAGGTCCATGTACCGGTCGCCTCCATTTCACGTATCATTTTACGGATGCCCTGCCAGTTAAACAGTTTCGATGCATTTTCGTAGCCATCGGTAAGAATAACAACCACTGCCGAAGCCGTTCCTTCTGCCAGTTCCTTATTAATTTTTGCATCCAAATTCAGCACCCCTTTACCGATAGCATCCAGCAGTGCCGTAGAACCATCGGGATGGTAGAGTTCCCTATTCAGTTCCCTCACCTTACTACTCTTATCCAGCTCAAATAAATGGTTCACCTCATCACTAAAAGTTGTTAACGAAACATAAAATTCCTGCTCCGGAAACTTCACCTTCATCTTTTCAATCATCTGCAACTGCTCATTGAACCCACTAATAGTCTCATTCACACAATCCTGCATCGATCCACTCTTGTCGAGGATAAGCAGGTAATAGGTTTTGTTGTTTTTCATTATAACGGTTTTTAAAATGTACGCTACAAAGGTGAGGAGGGTTGGGATGAATGTGGTGGGTTTGCAAGCTTGTTGAGGTGGGTAGGGGTAAAGGGAAAGTATAAATGCTAATATGCAGGTATTCAATTGTCTAATTCACATACAACAAGTGATCAATGGACTAAGACCTTTGCTATAATTAACCTAAATTTTGAGGAAAAACCCTGAATTTTTCGAAAAAATTTGGTAAAGTCGAAATTGGGGTTTATGTTTGGGGAGTTTTGCAGTTACTATTTGAAACGTATTGCATTAAATTAACTTTTTAAAATTTAACAGTATGAGCAAGAATTTAGGATTGTCGCTAATCATTTTGATTAACATTTTTTTTAGCAGTTGCTCTACATGGACACGGCTAGGAACTTTAACAATGATGTCCACACGAAATGTAGATTCTAAAACTGAATATGTTGAACTCGCTCGTTATGTTGATTCTGAGAGCAAAGAAGCAAAGAATGCATTAAAGAATACTAACAGTGAAAGTGGTAAAAAGCTAGACTTAGCAGTTGACAGATGTATTGCGACTGTTCCTGGTGGCGAGTTTTTAAAAAATGTTCAGATTTATGTCAATCAAGGTGAGGTTAAAGTAATAGGAGATGTATGGGGCAGGGGTACCGGTTATTCATTAAGTTTGGAACAACAGAAAATGCAAGCAGAAAAGGTTGTTAAGGATTCTTTAGATAGGGAAAAGCAAATTAAATCTGATCTCAAAAGAAAGGAAATTGAGGAGAGGCAACGTCAGCTACTTGAAGAAAAACAAAAACTTGCGGATTCTTTTTCAGTGGGTGATAATGTTACGTGGAATAATTTTGGTAAATATTTGACCGGAGAAATAATTGGGAAGGATGCGGATAATGCTGTAATTAAATATATTGATAAGGTTGGGAAGGAGCAAATTAAAAAAGTTCAATTTCAAGCTATGACGAAAATTGTCAAGTGATCATAATATTTATATAGCAATTTTAATTTTGACTCCATTACCAACATAATCAATTCTTAAATTGTTTTCAGCTTTTGATATATTCTTTAAGAGTAGGTTTCAAAAAAATAAGCCCGGATTTTTAGAATTTAATATTGCATTTTAAAAACTCTTAAATTAAGGAGTATGATAGAAAATATCTGTATCCAAATATTTGTGCGTTGAGTGTAAACGAATTTTATCAAGGTGTTTAGAATATTTGGTCTGTATTTGAAGGAGAATTCAAAAAAAATCGATCTTTAGACTTTAAAACCAATTTCGCAAATTTATATGGATAAATTAATTGAATTTGAAAATCAAATAGAACATTTTAGGTATTTGGAAGACCGGGAATATGTTCACATAAAACTTTCAAAATATATTAAGCAACAAGTGCAACTTGAAAAAATTAAACAAGAAAAACGCATTCTGCATAAAATTGAATTTAAAGAAGGAATTATAACTGCCAGTGAATTAAATGAGCTGTGCAATTTTCAGAATATGGCTGCTTTTATTCGTTATTGTGGATTTATGAATTTAAGCAGGGGCAAAATTGAATGTGGCAGAATGATTATAATTGATGATTACTTAGATGTGACTTATGAAACTATTCAAGATGATGCTACAGCAGTAATACGACCTTACAAAATCAAATTTTTCACTCCTCATAACCATGTTTTAGTAAGCATTGGATGTAAGAAACTTGAATGAGGTGATCAGCAAATCAAATTCTTATTCGATTTTGAATTATTGAAAATGCTTTTAGATAATTTACCTGAAAATGAAAAGACCGAATTAAAAGAAAACATTAGTCTTTTCCTGAAACATTGGTATTATTTGCCGGAAGAACGGTTTTATAGTTTTGTTCGAAAATAATTCTTCTCAATCCTCCCACCCACAAAGCGTCCTATTCAAACTCCGGGCCTCATCCATCGATACCGAATATATTCGTGTTGAACAATTCGATAATCCTCGACAATCCGGATCAAAATGGTATTTTTTTGATTCCGGCCCTTTGCAGATATATACTGTCTGTTGGATTGGAACAAACGAGGTAGACAGAACAAAAAGGAGCGCAGCAAGGATCTTTTTCATCTTAGTTTGGAAACCGATGGTATCGGCTTCGTTGATGCAAGTTACTAATTCATTTGGATAAAATGAAAATAAATTTTTCCCGCTCCTCACAAATCCCTATCGATCATGTATTTAATGTAGCTAAAGAACTACACAAACAGAAATAGCAAAAATTTTAATCTGGTAATTATCAACTTATTGCATTTCATTTCCTGAAAAATTTTGTCGTTTATAAACTAATTCTTATTTTTCAACTTCGTTTTTGCTGCATACTTTCATTTAATTTGTTGATTATGAATATTTTAATTGCCTTTGAAAGGCGTTTTACTGAAATTTTATTAGTTATTTTAAATCACCTACACAGTCCAAATTCAAGACTCGAAGTCATTGGTTCAGGTCCAAAGGACAATGGTATTACTCACCATTTCAATTTCTAAAATGGCCAATGGACATATTATCCTTTCACAATCAATTAATTACAAACTACCGCGAATACATCCGGAGCTTCCTCAATATTAAGGATGCCCGTATTGCTGTGGAGGTAAATCAAGGATTGGAGGATAAAAAATTGTGGCCGGAACCTCTCATTCAGTTTAACCCGGGATATGAAAAGGGTAATAGCTTTTCAATGCTGAGCAATGAAGGCATTATTCATAATGAACTCGAACAAGCATTTGGTAATTACAATCTTTATAAGCACCAGGAAGAAGCGATTCGTTTAGGACATAAGGGTAACGGTTTTGTTGTGACCTCGGGAACCGGCTCCGGTAAATCACTCACCTATCTCGCAACTATCTTCGACTATATTTTCCGTAACCGAGAAAAAGCAACTGATAAAATTCAGGCGGTGATCGTTTATCCGATGAACGCGCTTATTAATAGTCAGTTCGAGGAAATAAAAAAATACAAGGAAAAGTACGAGGAAAAACACGGCAAGAATAGTTTTCCGGTAACTTTTGGACAATATACGGGACAGGAAAAGGAAGATGTTCGTGAACAACATCGTTTGCATCCACCAAATATTCTGCTCACTAATTACATGATGCTCGAACTCCTTATGACCAGAGGAGGAGAAAATGATCGTGTCATTCGTAAACAGATTGAAGAAAATTGCAAATTCCTCGTGTTCGATGAATTACATACGTACCGCGGAAGACAAGGTGCCGATGTGAGTTTTCTGATTCGAAGAATTAAATCGGGAGCAAAAAATAAAATCACTTGCATTGGAACTTCCGCCACTATGGTTGCTTCTGATGAAACTTCCATTAAGCAGCAAAAAGATGAAGTTGCCAAAGTTGCTTCAACTATTTTCGGTGAGCCTTTTACATTTGAACACATCATTCAGGAAACATTGGAGTCGCCTAAGGAGCGTGACACAAAAATTTCGGTTGATGCGCTTAGTAAACAAATAATTGCTGAGGCTGGGGCCGGAAAGTTGAACAACAGTGTTGTTGATCATCCGTTTTCATCATGGTTAAGAAATGCTATTGCTGTTGAGCAAAAAGAAGGACAATGGGTGAGAAGAAAACCGCTGACAGCAGAAGGAATTCTGGATGCGATGGCAAATGTTCTTTCATTGGATAAAAAACTATTAGGAAAATATTTCGATATCTATCTCAAAGAACTAAATAATTACAACGCAAAATCCGAAAACAAAACTAAAGTTCTTCCTTTCCGCTTGCATCAGTTCATTGCGCAAACCGGATCTGTTTATGCTACTCTTGGCAATCAAACCGACCGGCAAATTTCAATGGATGCAGGGCTATATCTAAAGGATACCAACACCAAAATATTTCCGTTGGTTTTTAGTCGTGGATCGGGACACGAGTTTTATTGTGTGCGATTGAATTATGAAAAAGGTGAAATTCAACCGTACGATTTTTTTGAGGTTTATGAAGAGGAAGATGAGGAAACTATTAAAGATGGTTATCTTTTTATTCAACATGCAGAAGATGAGGAAACTCTATTTGATCTCGAACGGGATAAAGATAATTTT
>Ga0105046_10000476_pt1 | contig 56048 bp, 50 predicted proteins | sample MAT03_FD_78385 | JGI IMG/M metagenome (GOLD analysis project Ga0105046, IMG submission 78385) | Freshwater microbial communities from Lake Fryxell liftoff mats and glacier meltwater in Antarctica - MAT-03 (megahit assembly) | ecosystem: Environmental > Aquatic > Freshwater > Ice > Liftoff... | reverse complement strand
CGTCAGCGCTGGACGTTCAACCCGAAGAGCTACGAGGCGGGTACCACCACCATGAGCCTGCGGTGGAATCAGCGCGGCGTCGCCTACTGGCGCGACGGCGCCACGGCCCGCGTCTACTGGGGCACGGGCGACGGTTATCTGGTGGCCGTCGACGCCACGACCGGCCGCCCGGCCGCGGACTTCGGTGTGAACGGTCGGGTCGATCTGATGGCCGGGTTGCCGCGCGCGGCGCGTGGTTCGCGCGACTACCTGAACGCGCTCACCTATTCCGTGCAGTCGCCGCCCATCGTGGTCGGCGACGTGATCATCACGCCGGCGTCGATCTCGTCGTTGGTCGTCGCCAAGGAACAGATCCCCGGATGGATTCGTGGGCACGACGTGCGCACGGGCACGCTGCTGTGGACGTTCCACACGGTGCCGCAGCCAGGTGAAGCCGGACACGACTCGTGGAAGGGCGATTCGTGGCGCGACGCGGGCAAGGTCACCGTGTGGACGGCCATGAGCGCCGACCTGGAACTCGGTTATGTCTACCTGCCTACGAACACGACGGCGCCAGATTTCTACGGCGGCCATCGCCCGGGCGACAACAAGCACGCCGAAAGCCTGCTCTGCCTCGAGGCCAAGACCGGACGGCTGGTGTGGAGCTTCCAGACCGTGCACCACGGCCTGTGGGACTACGACAACCCGGCGGCGCCGAATCTGCTCGACATCACCGTGAACGGCCGGCCCGTGAAGGCGGTAGCGCAGGTTACCAAGCAGGGCTACGTCTACACCTTCGACCGCGTGACCGGCGTGCCGATCTGGCCGATCGAGGAACGCGCCGTGGCAGCCTCAGACGTGCCCGGCGAGCGAGCGTCGCTCACGCAGCCGATTCCCACGAAGCCCGCGCCGTTTGAATACCAGGGCGTGTCGCTCGACGATCTGGCCGACTTCACGCCAGAGAATCGCGCCCAGGCCGTGAAGGCGCTCGAGGGCTTTCGCTACGGTCCGCTCTTCACGCCGCCCTCGCTGCAGGGCACCATCAACCGGCCCGGCTCGGTGGGCGGAGCCAACTGGGGCGGCGCCGCCGTCGATCCCGACACGGGCATGCTCTATGTGCCGTCGCGCAACGGCTTCAGCGTCACCACGCTGGCCGCGCCAGATGCCGCGCTCACGAGCAACCTGCAGTTCATGCAGGCGGGCAGCCGCAGTCCGCGCCTGCCAGGTGGGCTGCCGCTCTTCAAGCCGCCCTACTCGCGTATCACCGCTATCGACATGAATGCCGGCGAACACCGTTGGATGGTGCCGGCGGGCGCGGGCGACCACCTGCGCAACCTGCCGGCGCTGCGCGCACTGAATCTGCCGCCGCTCGGCGGCGACAGCACGTTCAGTGGACCGTTGCTCACGAAGACGCTGCTCGTCTATGCCCTCACGACTGGCGGCACGAGCGGCGGCCCGCGCCTGGTCGGCTACGACAAGGCCACCGGCCGCGAGCGCGGATCGGCCGACCTGCCGGGCAATGCGATCGGCACGCCGATGACCTACCAGATCGGCGGTCGGCAGTTCATCGCGCTCACCGTGCAAGGCGCGGCGCGCACCGACCCGCCGCGGCTGGTGGCGCTGGCGCTGCCGTAGGGGCGGGGCCCGGGACCCGGGATCGCGTCGGCGCTGGTCCCGCCGACCGAGGTCCTTTCCAGCACGGGAACGACAACAGTTCTTCCCGGGCCCCGAGCCCCGAGACCCGGTATGATCCCGTCATGTCAGAAGTGAAGAAGCGCCTCACCGAGATGGTGAGCTGCGCTGGTTGAGCCAGCAAACTCGCCGCTGGCGAGCTCGCTCACGTGTTGAGCGACATTCCTCCGCAGACCGACCCACGCGTCCTGGTCGACTTCAGGACGTCTGACGATGCCGGCGTGTACGCGTGGGAATCGGGTCCAGCGCTGGTGCAGACGGTGGACTTCTTCACGCCCATTGTCGATGACCCCTATGTCTATGGGCAGATTGCAGCCGCCAACGCGCTGAGCGACGTGTATGCCATGGGCGGACGTCCGCTGACGGCGCTCGCGATTGCCGCGTTTCCCGAAGACACGCTCGACACCGACACGATTCGCGCCATCTTCCGGGGCGGGGTAGACGCGCTGCGCGAGGCCGGCGTGGCCTTGCTCGGCGGCCACACGGTGCGCGACCGCGAGATCAAGTTCGGCTACGCGGTGACCGGCGCCGTCGACCCGGCGCGCATCTGGACCAACGCCGGCGCCCAAGTGGGTGACGTGCTGCTGCTCACGAAACCCATCGGCACCGGCGTGATCGGCACCGCCATCAAGTTCGGCCGAGTCGCCGACGAGGTGGTGGCCCGGGCGGTGGCGTCCATGCGCATGCTCAACAAGGCCGCGGCCGAAGCGCTGCAGCCGTTCCCCGTGCATGCCTGCACCGACATCACCGGGTTCGGCTTGATTGGCCATGCTACCGAGATGGCTGTGGCGAGCGGCGTGTCGCTCGCGATCGACGCGGCGGCCGTGCCCCTCATCGACGGCGCGCAGGCGCTCGTGGCCGGCAACACGTCAGGCGGACTGAACAGCAACCGCGCCTACTTCTCGGACCGGGTGACGGTGGAATCGGCCGAGGCGGCGGCGCGCCTGGACCTCTTCTTCGACCCACAAACCTCCGGCGGCCTCTTCGTGGCCGTGCCGGCGGACGTGGCGGCACCGGCCATTGCGGCCCTGGCAGCACGCGGGGTCACGGGCACTCTGGTGGGACGCGTCGTGGACCAGGGCACTCACGCGCTTTCTATTAGGTGAAATGCCACAATCTAGCGGCCTTGTCCGATCGTCACGCAGAATGGTATCGTAGAGCGTTTTGGGCCGCATCGACTCGCGGCCCAATCGGAGGCTCCATCCTGTGATTCCGGACCTGTCGGTCCTTTGGGTCATCGCGCTGTTGATGCTCTGCGTGTTCGTGCTGAACACGTTGATCTTCACGCCGATTCTTCATGTCTCCGAGTCCCGTGCCCGGGCCGTGCGTGACGCGCGCGAGCTGGCGGCCTCGGCTGCCCACAAGGCCACGGACGCGTCGGCCAACTTCGATCACACCTTGGGCGCCGCGCGGGCCGATGTCTATCGCCAGATGGACGAGGCTCGCCGCACCGCCCTCGACAAGCGCGCTGGCGTGATGGCCGACACCAAGCGCGATGTCGAGACCGCACTCAACGACGCCACCGCGCAACTGAGCGCCCAGGTCGCGGTCGCTCGCGCGGCCCTCGATGACGAATCCGCCAACCTCGCCAACGCGATCGTCACCCGGGTGCTTGGCCGCACGGCCTAGGGACATGAGAGCATCCGTGATTCGTCCAACATCGCCGATCACCACGGCTTGTGAATTAAGGCGCAATCTGCCGGCGCGGCTCGCGCTCATGTGTGCCGCGCTGCTTCTTGCCGTCACGCTCACTGCGGATGCGAACCAGGAACCCGCACACGACGCGGCCGCCGGCGAGCACGCCGCCGCCGAAGGCGAACACGCCGAGGAACACGGCGGTCTGTCGGGCCTGATCTGGCCCACGGCCAACTTCCTCGTGCTGTGCGGCGCGCTCTACTACTTCCTGCGCACGCCGTTTGTCGACTACCTGAGCGGCCGGTCGAGCCAGATTCGCAAGGACCTCATCGAGGCCGCCGAACTGAATCGCGCGGCCACCGCGCAACTGGCGGAGGTCGACCGCAAGATGCAGCGGCTGCCGGCCGAGCTCGAGGCGCTGAAGACGCGCGGCGCGCAGGAGATCGTGGCTGAAGAAGAGCGCATCGCCAGCGCCGCGGCCACCGACCGCGCGCGCCTGCTCACGCACACCCGTCGCGAAATCGAAGTGCGTCTGCAGACCGCACAGCGGGAACTGAGCGACCACGCCGCCGACCTGGCGATCGCGCTCGCCACGCAGCGCCTCGCGCGCGAGCTGACGCCCGCCGATCACACGCGCCTCGTCGACCGTTACGTCGATCAGGTGAAGGAGCGCTAGGCGATGTCTACTCGCACGTCCGCCACGCGCTATGCCGTGGCCCTGCTCGATGTGGTCAGCCAGCAGGGGGAGGCCGCGCCGACCGAACGCCAGTTGACGGCGTTCGTCGAGACGCTCGACGCCCACCGCGAGTTGCGTCTCGCGCTCACGACGCCGTCGGTGCCGGCCGCGCGCAAGCGCGCCATCGTCACCGCTGTCGCCGAGCGCCTGGGCATGGCCGCGCCGGCCACGAAGCTCCTGGGGCTGCTCGCCGATCGCGATCGGCTGCACCTCTCACACGACCTGCTCGCGGTGTATCGTGAGCGCTTGCTCGACCAGCAGAAGGTCGTGCGGGCCGAGGTGCGATCCGCCGTCGCGTTGTCGGCCGAGGCCCTGCACGCGATCGAAGCGCGGCTCGGCGCCGTGACCGGCATGAAGGTGGCGGTCGAGTCAGTGGTCGACCCCAGCCTGATCGGCGGCGTGCTGGCCAAGGTGGGCGGCACCGTGTATGACGGCACTGTCAAGACCCAGCTCGAAAAGCTGCGACAGCAACTGGTAGGTTCTGGGGGCTAGGGGCTGGGGGCTGGGGCTCCCGGGTCGTCCCGCGGTCGGCGACGGTCGTCGCCCTGAACCGTGAACCCCACTGGATGACGAACGTTCGACAGAGCAACTGAGTATGGACATTAGAGCCGACGAAATCTCCAAGATCATCCGCGAACAGATTGGCGGCTTTGCCGTCGACGTCGACGTCGCGGAAGTGGGCAGCGTCATCTCGCTCGGCGACGGCATCGCGCGCGTGCACGGCTGCGAGCGAGCCATGGCCGGCGAGATGCTGGAGTTCCCGCACGGGGTCTTCGGCATCGCGCTGAACCTCGAAGAGGACAGCGTCGGCGCTGTGCTGCTCGGCGAGTATCGCGCCATCAAGGAAGGCGACCCGGTGAAGCGCACCGGCCGCATCATCTCGGTCCCCGTGGGCGAAGAGATGCTCGGCCGCGTCGTGAACGCGCTCGGCCAGCCGATCGACGGCAAGGGGCCGATTCTCACCAAGAAGTTCGCCCCGATCGAAACGCTGGCGCCCGGCGTCGTGGATCGGCAGTCGGTGCGCGAGCCGATGCAGACCGGCCTGAAGGCCATCGACGGCATGGTGCCGATCGGCCGCGGTCAGCGCGAGCTCATCATCGGCGACCGCCAGACTGGCAAGACCGCCGTGGCCCTCGACGCCATCCTGAACCAGAAGGACACCGGCGTCATCTGCATCTACAACGCCATCGGCCAGAAGCAGTCGACGATTGCCCAGGTCGTGCGCACGCTCGAAGAAGCCGACGCGCTCCGCTACTGCATCATCGTGGCCGCCGCGGCCGCCGACCCGGCGCCGATGCTTTACATCAGCCCGTACTCGGCCACCGCCATGGGCGAGTACTTCCGCGATAACGGCAAGCACGCGCTGCTCATCTACGACGACCTCTCGAAGCACGCCGTGTCCTACCGTGAGATCTCGCTGCTGCTGCGCCGTCCGCCCGGCCGCGAGGCCTACCCCGGCGACGTCTTTTACCTGCACTCGCGCCTGCTGGAGCGCGCGGCCAAGCTGAACGACGCGCTCGGCGGCGGCTCGCTCACGTCGCTCCCGATCATCGAGACGCAGGCCGGCGACCTTTCGGCCTACATCCCGACCAACGTCATCTCGATCACCGACGGCCAGATCTTCCTCGAAGCCGACCTCTTCAACCAGGGCGTGCGTCCGGCCATCAACGTCGGCAACTCGGTATCGCGCGTGGGCGGCTCGGCCCAGATCAAGGCGATGCGCCAGGTGGCCGGCACCCTGCGTCTCGACCTCGCGCAGTACCGCGAACTCTCGGCCTTCGCGCAGTTCGGCAGCAGCGACCTCGACCAGGCCACGCAGCGTCAGCTCAATCGCGGCGCCCGGCTCGTGGAACTGCTGAAGCAGTACCAGTATCAGCCGCTGGCCGTGGAACAGCAGGTGGTGTCGCTCTATGCCGGCACCAACGGCTACTTCGACGACATCCCGGTGGCCGACGTGCGCCGCGCCGAAGAAGAACTGCATCGCTTCATGGCGAGCCGCTTCGGCACCGTGCTCTCCACGATCAAGACCAAGAAGACCATCGACGACGAACTCAAGCCGCAGCTCAACGCGGCGCTCAAGGAGTTCACGCAGACGTTCCTGGCCACCGGAGCCCGCGCGTAGATGCCCTCCCTGATTGACATCCGGCGGCGCGTCCGCGCCACCAAGTCGACGCAGCAGATCACGAAGGCCATGAAGATGGTCTCGTCGTCGAAGCTGCGTCGTGCCCAGGAGCGCATCGTGCGCAGCCGGCCCTACGCGCAGGAGATGCTGCGCGTCTTCAACAACCTGGCCACCCGCGTCGATCCGTCGGCCCATCCGCTGCTCACCGGCGACCCGCAGGCCGGTCGCACGCTGCTCGTCGTGATCAGCGCCGACCGGGGCCTGTGCGGCAGCTTCAACACCAACGTGATCAAGACCACGGCGCAGTATCTCACCGACCACCCGGGCGACCCCGGACGGGAAGTGGCGCTCGCGCTGGTCGGTCGCAAGAGCCGCGACTTCTTCATGCGCCGCGGCTTCGACGTGCGCTACGAAGAGGTCGGCCTCTTCCAGAACGTGAAGTGGGCTCACGCCCAGGCCATCGCGAACACCTGCATCAAGGAGTTCCTGGGGCCCGACGTGAGCGCGGTGTATCTCGTCTACAACGAGTTCCGGTCGGTGATTTCCCAGCGCGTGGTCATGGAGCGGCTGCTGCCGATTCCGAAACTCAATGAGGGCGTGTCCGCCGGCGCCTCGGCGACAGCCGGCGCGGCCGACTACCTTTTCGAGTCGGAGCCGGCGGCCTTGCTCGACACGCTGCTGCCGTTCCACGTGGCCGTGCAGGTGAACCGCGCGCTGCTCGAATCGTCGGCGGCCGAACACGCGGCTCGCATGACCGCCATGGACGCGGCCACGCGCAACGCCAAAGAGATGGTCGATCGTCTCACGCTCTACATGAACAAGGTGCGGCAGGCCGCCATCACCCGCGAGATCATCGAAATTGTCGCTGGCGCTCAGGCGACCTAGGGGCTGGGGACTGGGGGCTGGGGCGTGCCACATGCCCGCAGCCAGGCAACGGACCACGGCGAAGCGGAACAGATATGAACACTGAGAAGGTCGGCAAAGTCATTCAGGTGATCGGTCCGGTGGTGGACGTCGAATTCGCGGACGGCCATCTGCCGGCGATCTACAACGCCGTGCGCGTGCTGTCCGAGAAGACGGCCACGTCCGAGGCGATGGACGTGGTGGTCGAGGTGCAGCAGCACCTGGGCGAGAACCGCGTGCGCGCCGTGGCCATGAAGCCCACCGACGGCATGCAGCGCGGCATGCGCGCGGTCGACACCAACGGCCCGATCATGGTGCCCGTGGGCCCGGCTACCCTCGGCCGCGTGCTGAACGTGCTCGGTGAGCCGGTCGACTTCCCCGACCGTCCGGTCGAGGCGAAGGAACACTGGCCGATCCATCGCCCCGCCCCGACGCTCGTGCAGCAGTCGACCGAATTGAAGATGTTCGAAACGGGCATCAAGGTCATCGACCTGCTCGAGCCGTATCTGCAGGGCGGCAAGATCGGCTTGTTCGGCGGCGCCGGCGTGGGCAAGACCGTCATCATCATGGAGCTCATCAACAACATCGCCATGAAGCACGGCGGTGTGTCGGTGTTTGCCGGGGTCGGTGAGCGCACGCGCGAAGGCAACGACCTGTGGCTCGAGTTCCAGGAGTCGGGCGTGATCGACATGAAGGACATGTCGAAGTCGCGCGCCGCGCTGATCTACGGACAGATGACCGAACCGCCGGGAGCGCGTCAGCGCGTCGGCCTCTCGGCGCTCACCGTGGCCGAGTACTTCCGCGACGCCGAGAACAAGGACGTGCTCCTGTTCATCGACAACATCTTCCGCTTCACGCAGGCCGGTTCGGAAGTGTCGGCGCTCCTCGGCCGCATGCCGTCGGCCGTCGGCTACCAGCCCACGCTGCAGTCGGAGATGGGCCAGCTGCAGGAACGTATCACCTCGACCAAGAACGGATCGATCACGTCGGTGCAGGCCATCTACGTGCCCGCCGACGACTACACCGACCCGGCGCCGGCCACCACGTTCGCGCACCTCGACGCCACCACCAACCTGTCGCGTCAGATTGCCGAACTCGGCATCTACCCGGCCGTCGATCCGCTGGCCTCGAGCTCGCGCATCCTCGACCCGCGCATCCTCGGCGCCGAGCACTACGACGTGGCCCGCCAGGTGAAGCAGATCCTGCAGCGCTACAAGGACCTGCAGGACATCATCGCCATTCTCGGCATCGACGAGCTCTCGGACGAAGACAAGCTCGCTGTGTCGCGCGCCCGCAAGATCCAGCGCTTCCTGTCACAGCCCTTCTTCGTGGCGTCGCAGTTCACCGGCCGCGAAGGCAAGTACGTGTCGATTGCCGACTCGATCAAGGGCTTCAAGGAGATCTGCGAGGGCAAGCACGACGGCGTGCCCGAGCAGGCGTTCTACCTCCAGGGCACGATCGAAGACGTGCTCGAGACCGCCGCCAAGATGAAGCAGTAGTGGAACGCTAGCATGGCCCTGCCCACCTCGCTCACGCTCCAGATCGTCACGCCCGACCACTCGTTCACCCACGAGGTGGACGAAGTGTCGCTGCCGGGCTCGGAAGGCGACTTCGGCGTGCTGCCCGGGCACACGCCGCTCTTCTCCGCCCTGCGCACCGGCCAGATGTGGTACCGGCAGGGCAGCGAGAAGCACGCGCTGGCCGTGTCGGTGGGTTTCGTGGAAGTGCTGCCCGGCAAGGTGACGGTGATCGCGCAGGTGGCCGAGCGGGCCGAAAATCTCGATCAGGCCCGTGCCGAAGCCGGCATGACGCGCGCCGAAGAGATGCAGGCACCGGTGGTGCACGAGATGGACTTCGAGCGGGCGCGCGTGGCGCTGCTGAAGACCCTGCAGCAGCTGCAGGCCGATTCGCGGCGCGGTCTGTGATGGCCGTGGCAGCCTAGCGGCCGCGCCAGATGTTCCACCACCTCCGGGCTCTCCTCAAATACCGCGGCCTCATCCAGACGCTCGTGGCGCGCGACCTCACGGCCCGCTACCGCGGGTCGGTGCTGGGGTTCTTCTGGTCGTTCTTCAATCCGCTGCTGCTGATGGCGGTCTACACCTTCGTGTTCACGGTGATCATGCCGGGGGCGCACCCGGCCGACATCCAGCCGTACGGGCTGTTCTTCTTCTGCGGCATCCTGCCGTGGACGTGGTTCAGCTCGTCGCTCACCGAATCGGCCAACGTGCTCATCTCGGGCGGCAACCTGATCAAGAAGGTGCTGTTCCCGGCCGAGGTGCTGCCGATCGTGTCGGTGCTGGCGAACCTGGCCCACTTCATCCTGGGCTTGCCGATCCTCGCGGTGTTGCTGGTGTACTACCAGCGCCCGCTCGATCCGGTGGAGCTGCTGTGGTTTCCGGTGATCCTCGTCGTGCAGTTCTTCTTCACGACGGGACTCGCGTTGCTGCTCGCGGCCCTTACCGTGCACTTCCGCGACATCAAGGACATCCTCGCCAACCTGCTCACGCTGTGGTTCTTCTCGACGCCGATCATCTACTCGATGCAGATGGCGCCCGAGGGCTACCGCTGGGTGCTCAATCTCAATCCGATGACACATCTGGCCATTTCCTACCAGGAAGTGCTGTTCCACGTGGGGCCGCATGGCCACTGGAAGTGGCTGCTGGCCATGGGCGGCGTGTCGATTGTGGTCTTCCTGGCCGGCTACTTCGTGTTCGATCGCCTGCGTGATTCGTTCGCGGAGGAAGTGTGAAGAATGCGATCGACGCGGTCAATGTCACCAAGGTGTACCGCAAGTACGCCCGCAAGAAGCAGTTTGCCACGCTGAAGTCGGCGCTGCTCAGCGGCAGCCTCGTGAGCGAGCTGCGGCCCGATGAGACCTTCGAGGCCCTGCGCGGCGTGTCGTTCTCGGTGCCGAAGGGCTGCACCTACGGCGTGGTCGGCCGCAACGGCTCGGGCAAGAGCACGCTGCTCAAGTGCGTGGCCGGCATCACGAAGCCGACAACCGGCAGCGTCTTCGTGGACGGCCGCATCTCGGCCTTGATCGAGCTGGGCGCCGGCTTCCATCCCGAGATCTCGGGCCGCGAGAACGTCTTCATCAACGGCATCATGCTGGGCCTCACGAAGAAGGAGATCCAGAAGCGCTTCGACGAGATCGTCGAGTTCGCCGAGCTGAAGGACTTCATCGACGCGCCCGTGAAGACCTACTCGTCGGGCATGTACATGCGCCTCGGCTTCGCCGTGGCGATTCACGTCGACCCAGATGTGCTGCTGGTCGACGAAGTGCTGGCCGTCGGCGACCAGGGCTTCACCGTGAAGTGCCTCGACAAGTTTGCGGAGTTCCGCCGCCGCAACCGCACGATCCTGCTCGTGACCCACTCGCTCGACCTGGTGGAGAAGTTCTGCGACCAGGCGCTGTGGCTCGACCGCGGCAAGACGCACGGCGAGGGCGACCCCAAACGCGTCATCGCCGCCTACCTCGTGAACGTGGAGAAGGCCGAAGAGCAGCAGCTGGCCAAGGAAGAGGCCGTGCGCGTGGCGCACGCCGCCACCGAAAGCCAGCCCACCGCCGACGAGCAGCAGCCGCACAACCCGGTGGAGACGGCCGAAGCCCCGCCCGACATGTTCAAGGCCACTGAAGGCCGCTGGGGCTCGCGCGAGCTCGAGGTCACGAGCGTGACCATCGTCGATGGCGCCGGCACGCCCTCGCACGTCTTCCAGAGCGGCGACCCGCTCACCGTACGGATCGGGTTCCGCGCCCACGCGCCGATGCGCGACTTCGTGTTCGGCTTCGGCATCTTCAACGGCGACGGCGTGTGCTGCTACGGCACCAACACCAACATCGACGAACTCGAACCCGACCGCTTGTCGGGCGAAGGGGAAGTGCGCTTCGTCATCGATCGCCTCGATCTGGTGGAAGGCACCTACAAGTTCGACGTGGCGGCCCACAAGCTCGACGGCTACCCCTACGACTATCACCGTCAGCTCTACACGATTCGCGTGAAGGCGCGCCGCAAGGACGTGGGCATCTATCGGCCCCCGCACCGGTGGGAGGTGACCGGTCAGGTGACGTTCCGCGAGCCGGGCTCCGGCTTCAAGCGCAGCACCGACGACGCTCAGGACTAGGCGCGATGGCGGTGCTGACGCGTGAGGCCGCAGCGGCGTGGGCGGAGTCGGCGCGCGCCGACGGCCGGCGCGTGGTCTTCACCAACGGCGTGTTCGACCTGCTGCATCCCGGCCACACGCGCTACCTGGCCGACGCGCGCGCCCTCGGCGATGCGCTGGTCGTAGCGGTGAACTCCGATCGCTCGGTGCGCGCGCAGCACAAAGGAGCCGACCGGCCCGTCACGCCAGAAGGCGAACGCGCGGAGCTGCTGGCGGCGCTGTCGGCGGTCGACGCCGTGGTGATCTTCGACGAAGACACGCCGCATACGATCATCTCGGCGATTCTGCCCGACGTGCTGGTGAAGGGTGCCGACTGGGCCAGCGACGCCATCGTCGGGCGCGACGTGGTCGAAGCCCGTGGCGGCCGCGTGGTGCGCATCCCGCTCGCGCCCGGCTATTCGACGACGGCGATGCTCGAGCGAGCGCGCCGGGGCTGAGGCAGGTCTTCGCCCGGGGGTTCGCTTCGGCGCACCCAAGAGTTCGAATCCCAGACACCCAGCCAACCGCCTCACAACGGCCGATTTCTTGAACTCGGGCCCCACCATGGTGCGCCGTGCTCGACCATCGCGTCGAGCAGTGGCAAGAGCGACAGGAGCATCGGCTGAGGGTCTCCGGTGTTGGGACTAAAGCCTGAGTGAGTGCTGCGGCACAATCGGCCCCAGCAGAACCAGGAGGTGGGCCGTGACAATGTAACGGCGCCTCGCTGCGTGGCATCCCCCTGGCCGGCGCAGACGTATTGGTGGTGCTGAGGTGAGATTCGTGAGTCGTACTCTTGCCATCGCTTCCTTCTGCGTCCTTGGTGCCACCCACGCGCTGGCACAAAGTCCCGCCATTGCGCTCGCGCCCTCCATCGTCGTTCCCGGCGTCGCAACGACAGCCGTTGTCACTGGTCCGCCGGGCTCCTTCTTCGCCATTCTTGGCTCGTCGACCAACGCAGGGTTCAGCTATGGCGGCGTGGCGCTCCGGGTTGGTTCCGACGTGCAGCTCCTTGCCACCGGAACGCTCAACACCTCGGGCAACGCCACCGTGGCCGTGGTGGCGCCGTTCCTTGGCACGACGCTGGACCGGTTCTATCTGCAAGCAGTCGTCTCACCTTCGTCAACGTTCCGGCCGCCCACGGGTTCGGCGAATGCGGTCATTCGCAACGCCGACCTTGTCGGCCAGATGCAAGGTCCCGCCGGACCGCCGGACCCGCCGGTGCGACTGGGGCGAACGGCAGCAGCGTCTCGATCGCGGGAACCCTGCCTCCGGGGAATGCAAGCTGCCCGACGGGCGGCATCAGTCTGAGAGACGCAACAGGTGCCGCGTACTTCCTCTGCAACGGGCAGAACGGCATGAGCGCAGCCCCTCGCCCAGACGGCCCGTGCTCCTTCACAGCGGCCGCTACGTCAACTGTAGCAACGGCACGACTCACGACACCGTCACAGGAATGATTGGGTTGAATCAAGCTGACTGCCTCGCGGGTCGAACCGTTGGGCCTGGGGGAGCGACGCAGTGGCCGCACTCGCGAGCGGTCGCTGCGGGTTGACGGACGGCTCGAAAGCCGGGGATTGGAGACTGCCCACGAAGGACGAATGGCAGGCGACGACCAGGTGCGCGGTCGAGCTCGGCTGCACAACCGGCGGCTGCCATGGACCGCCGTCGTTGACGAACAACGAAGGGTCTACCTCGGGTGCAGGTTCACAGGGTTGCATGAACTCCGGAGGCTATTCCTCGTTCACGGGTGTCGCATCGGGCAACGACTGGACGAGTTCCGCCTACGAGTTGGTTCCTGACTTTGCTTGGTTCGTGAATCTCGGATCGGGCGCTTTCGCGTTCAACTTCAAAGACCTCACAATGCGCTTGTGGCCCGTGAGATCAGCGTCGCGGTAGCGTGAAGTGGGACTGGGCGACGAAGGCGAGAGGAGTGCCGCCCAAGGTGCGGGCACTGCCGCGCAGCGCGTAGGCGTCAAGCCGCGGTCACAACCCAGTTGCCAAGACCGGCGGCAGGTAGCGGGTCACGGCAGATGGCGGTCGCCAGCCGTCGTGGTCACGGGACGGCAGAGAGCGGTTCTTCCTCGGCGCGAACGGCGGACTGCAGCGCACGAGAGTGCTGGACGCGTCTGGAGCATTCCGCATGGGACCGGCCGAGATGCAGTTGCCGCCGCGCTACTACGGCGCGCTGTCGGGCCCACTGGTCGCAATGCCACGAGGTTCCTCGGACGGGGCTACATCCGCGCGTCCAGCGTCTTCACGTCATAGCCGACCACGAGTGAGTCCGCGCTGACGAGCGTCAATTCCTCCACTAGGGCCTGCGCCACCAGGAGCCGATCGAACCGGTCGCGGTGCCGCGGCGGCAGGGCGCCATGCGCAACATGTGTTCGACGGTGGCGTCGAGCGTGCGCACGCCGTCCTCGATCAGCTCGGCGACGAACTGGTGCGTGACGCCGGACAGTGCCAGTTTGCCGGTGGCCTGCTTGAACACGATTTCCATGACGCAGACGCTTGACAGCACGAGCTGGCCTGGATCCCGCGGAGCCGCCGACGCACCGGCGACGGCAGGCGGCTCGCGTCGGCCTTCAGCCACAGCCAGCAGTGCGTGTCGAGCAGGTACGTCACAGGCCCCACGCGGCCAGTTCGGCGTCCGTGAGCGGCGAGTCGAAGTCGCGCGCCATCTCCACGCGCCCCTTCCATGTGTCGACGCGTAGCCGACGTGGCCCCGGCGCAGGAAACGGCACGAGCCGGGCCACCGGCGTGCCGTTGCGGGCGATGACGACTTCGCGCCCCGCCTCGACCTAGGCCAGGAGCTTGGACAGTTCGGTCTTCGCCTGGTGCACGTTGACGTGCTTGGGCCAGGGCATGCGGCGAGGGTAGATTAGCCAAGTCTCTTAGTCGATGCCGTTCGTCATAAGTTGATCGCGACGCCGATGCGCATGCCCTGCAGCCGGGCTGGCGTGACCGGCGCGTCGTCGCCGATGATGACGGTGGCGAAGAGCCCGACACAGCCTATAGTGGCGGGATGACGATTGGCCTCATCGGCGCTGGACACATCGGCAGTCAGGTGGCGCGGCTGTCGGTGACGGCGGGACACGACGTCGTGATCAGCAACAGTCGTGGTCCCGAAACGCTGGCGGATCTCGTCACCGAGCTCGGGCCCCATGCGCGCGCGGACACACCCGAGGGCGCCGCGGACGCCGGCGACATCGTCGTGGTGACCGTGCCACTCAAGAACTACCGGGACACACCGGTCGCGCCGCTGGCCGGCAAGATCGTCATCGACACCAACAACTACTATCCGCAACGCGACGGGCACATCGCCGAACTGGACAACGAGTCCACCACCTCGTCCGAGCTGCTGCAGGCGCACCTGCCGACATCGCAGGTCGTCAAGGCCTTCAATCACATTCAGGCCGCGCACTTGACCGCGCACAACCAGCCCTCGGGGACGCCCGACCGGCGGGCGCTGGTGATGGCCGCTGATGATACGCAGGCCAAGGCGACGGTGTCAGCGCTGCTCGATCAGTTCGGATTCGACGTCGTCGATGCCGGACCGCTCAGCGAAGGCTGGAGAATCCAGCCCGACACGCCGGGCTACGGACCGCGCCGCAACGCCGCGCAACTGCGGCAGGATCTCGCCGCTGCCGCCCGGCGCTCTCGCGACAAGTAGCGTCGTCGTGGCGCACAGCCCGGCGTTCGGGTCCCTGGCTCGCGCTGTCGCGACACGCGGCAGCAACGCAGGCTGCCATATCAACGCCTTGGCACGCATCGTCCGACGATGCTACCGTCGTCCCCACTGCGGGCCGTCTCACCACGGCACGACCCTCGCATCGTCTGCTCCCGCGAGCCCGCCTCCCATGCGGGGACGGCTCGCGAGGGAGGAGACGGGATGGTGGCGGAAACCCTTGCCCGACGTGTGGAGAGATTGGAACAACGAATGAGTGCCCTGGAGACCTTGCCCGCGCAGGTAGCGGACCTCGGTGCGCACGTGGCGAACCTCGGCGCGCACGTGGCGGACCTGGGCGGGCAGGTGGCGGACCTGGGCGGGCAGGTGGCGGACCTCGCTACGCAGGTGGCGGACCTCGGCGGGCGGGTGACGGACCTCGGCGGGCAGTTTTCGCAGTTTCGCGAAGCGGTTGCCGTCGAGTTTTCTGCCGTACGCCAGGAACTGCGCGGGGAGATGCAGGCGCAGGGCGAGGGGCTGCGGCGCGAGATGCGGGAGGGCGACGAAGAGACCCGTCGCTACATGCGGGTGCTGCACGAAGAAGTGATCGACCGCCTGAAGACCATCCAGGAGGGCCGACCGAAGACCCGTCTCCGCTGAGTCACGCAGCCCCGTATAATCCGCCTCGATGGCCCTCGCCCCCGGTGGAGCTCCACACTGGCGGGCCACCTGGAACGCCCAGTCCTTCGCCATCTCGCCCGATGGCCGGCGACTGGCGTATGGTGATGCCGATAACGAGGCCGATCGAGCTCAGGAGACCGGGGCCGGGAGGCCTCTCCTCATCTGCCCGCAACCACGAACACCGCCCGCCCGGGGTCGTAGTACTTCGCGGCCGCGGCATTCAGCTCGTCGAGTGTCACGGCCTGAATACGCTTGCCAAACGCCTCCAGCCCGCTCGGCCCCTGGCCACGCATGGCGAGATCGGCCACGGTGGCCGAGGCCGCGGCCGGCGTCTCGAACCGAAAGAGCAGCCGCCCCAGCACGAAGCCCTTCGCCTCGTCGAGTTGCGCGGCCGTCACACCGCGCGTCGCAAACGCGGCCAGCACGTTTCGCAGGCGCGTGATCGCCTCGCGTGAGTGGACGGCATCGGTGGTGACGAGCAGGGGCCCCGCACCCCGGTGGGGCCAGAGCGAGGCATAGACGGCGTAGGCGATGCCGGTGTCCACGAGCTGTTCGCCCAGCCGCCCCGCGTAGCCGGTCTCGCCGAGCAGGTAGTTCAGCAGACCCAGCGCCGCGTAGTCCGCCTCGTCTGCACCCGTGGCCGGCAGCGCCACGGTGATACTGGCCTGCTCCTTGTGCGGCATCGAGACGTGCACGGCGCGCCCGCCACCGCCAGGCACGGCTGGCCACGCTGGCGGCTGCGCGGTCGCCTGGCCCGTCGCCGCCGCCGGCGCGCCGCGCCACGGACCGAACGCCGTGGTCATGGCGGCCATCGCATCCGCATCGGCCACACCCCCGGATACGACGACCGTCGCGCGCGTCGGCTGGTAGTGCTCGCGATGGAATCGTGAGACATCGTCAGCGGTGATGGCAGCCAGGCTGGAGCCGCTGCCGTGCACCGGGCGGCCCAGTGGATGGTCGGCGGGATACATCGCGCTCCAGGCGGCGGCGTTGGCTCGCCACCGGGAGTCGTCCTGCAGCCCGGCCGCCTCGTCGGCGAGCCCGTCACGGACCCGCGCCACAGTGCTGCCGTCCGATGGGGGGCGGCCCACGAGCTCGGCGAGCGCCGTCAGCACCGGCAGCAGGTCGCCCTGCGGCAGGGTGGCGGTCCACTCCACGAAGCGGCGGTTGTCGAAGGGCTCGTCGAGGGAACTGGCCGACCCTACGAGCCGGATGCCGCGGCGCGCGAGCAGGGCTGCCGGGCTTTCGGAACCGCCAGCGGTGATCACTCGTGCGGCCACCAGCGCCAGGCCCTCGCGTCCGGCGGGGTCGTCGAGCGCGCCGCCCGTCACGCGCAGGCGCACGTGGACGATGTCGCCTGCGAGCGGCGCCACGCCCACGCTGACCCCGTTTGGCAGCGTCGTCAGAGAGACGGACGGCAGGGTCGGCAGATCCAGTATGGCCGCCGGAGGCGTCACCGTCCCCGCATGCCGCTGCGCGATCTCGGCCGGTGGCGCCGCGCCCGAGAATACCTGCGGGTCCCCGGACGCCGGCTGGGGCACGAACCAGCCGACACTCCGCCGATTCGTCGCGAACAGGGCGGCCGCCAGCGTGCGCACGTCGGCGGCGGTGACCCCGCCGACACCGTCGACGATGCGTGGCAGCAGGGTGTACGAGCCGATGCCCTCGAAGCGCGCCAGGCGATCGGCGATGGCGCGATTGCTGTCGTCGCGCAAGGCGAACGCGCTGAGGACTTGTGTCGCCGCGACGGTCACGTCCGCGTCGGTCACGTCCGTGGCCGCGGCCAGGAGTGCGCGGCCGAGCGCCGCCTCGACCCTCGAGAGGTCCGCATCCGCCGCGGCGCTCACCGAGACCGAGTGGAGCCCGGGATATTCGGACAGCTCCACTTCCGTCGAGACGCTGTGCGCGAGCGCCGTCGCCACCAGCGCGCCGTGCAGGCGGCTGCCGGAGCGCACGGCCGCCCGCCCCTCGGCCTTGCCGCCGGCGAGTACGGCGTCGAGCACGAGATACGCGGGATAGCGCGGATCGTTCACGGCCGGCGCAGGCACCAGCAGCTCGAGGTGGCTCGTCGCCCCCGAACCGCGGTGCACGAGACGCCGCTCACCGGTCTGCTCGGGCTCGACCGTGCGCACGCGCGTGGAGCGCCCGTCGCCCGGGGCATCCCCGAAGTGCTTGCGCACGAGCGCCATCGCCTCAGCCTCGTCGAAGCGGCCGACAATGGCGAGGACGAGATTGTTGGCCGCGTAGTACTCGCGATAGAAGCGCTCGAGATCGGCCGGCGTCACCGACTGCAGATCGGAGGCCCACCCCATGATCGGGGACCCATAAGGATGCGCCACCAGCGCGGCGCGCCGCAGCCGGTGCTCGGCCATCGTGTAGGACGGCGAGTTCTCGTACTGGCGCAGCTCCGAGATCACGCTCGTGCGCTCCAGTTCAACGCTCTCGGCATCGAACAGGACGTGGCGCATACGCTGCCGCTCCGTGAAGATCAGCCAGTCCAGATGCGCGCTCGGCGCGTGGGCGTTGTAGACGGTCTGGTCGTACGACGTGTAGCCGCCCCAGCGGCCACCCCAGCGCAGCACCTGGTTGGTGAGATCCGTCTTGTTGATCTGTTCGGTGCGGCGGAACGCCATGTGCTCGAGGTAGTGCGCACCGCCGGTGACCCCTGGCCACTCGTTGCGACTGCCCACCTTGTAGAGCGCCTCCACCGAGACGATCTGGAGGGTACCGCGCTGGAGCATGAGCACGGTCAACCCGTTCTCCAGCGTCACGCGCTTGACCTGCGACGTCCAATGCACCTCCGACGCGCCGGCCTGTACGACCGCCAGGAGAAGAACGACCGACCTGCCCAGTGCCGTCCACATCCGCGCATCATAGCCGCACACCGCGCGTCCGCCGACTTGCCCTCGGCCTGCTCGGGCGACATGTAGGCGGTGGTGCCGAGGATGCGCCCCTGTCCGGTGATGAGCAACCCGCCGCGTGGATCTGCTGTGGCTGCGCGTCCTCTCGGCGGTGGCACAAGGCCCCCTCGGGGCGGCACCCGACGACTTCCGCGCCGAGGCAGCGTTCGGCCCAGGCAGCGACGGTCTACGCGCGCGCCCCGCCTCGCGCGTCTCCTGACCGCGGTCGCAGGTCTCGCTCACGGTTTCTCACGCGGCCGGGCAGGACACCGCGACTACCGACGCGTAGGGTTGTCGGCATGGAGGCTCACATGTCACGTCACACCCTCGCCACGCTCGTCCTCGCCGCCCTCATTGCGCTGCCGCCCCTCGCGGGTGCGCAGTCGCTGGTTCCCCCTGTCCCCGATCAGGCGTCGCACGCGGGTGTCGCGCAGCAGATCTCCGCCAACCCGGTCGGGCTCCTCATCAACCTGTTCAACATCGACTACGAGCGGCGCGCCACCGACTCCGTATCGATTGGCATTGGCGGCTCGACATCCATGGTCGAGGTCTCCGAGTACGACGCCCTCTACAACGAGACGTCCCACCGCCAGCGCTACGTGAACGGTGACGTCTACGTCCGCTTCTACCCCGCGGGCACGGCCCTGAAGGGCCTTGCTTTAGGCGTGAAGGTCGGGCTGACCCAGGTCTTCGACGAGGGCGCGTACTTCGGCTACGGCTTCGACCTGAACAAGAGCCAGATTCTGGGCGACCACTTCTATTTCGGCTACGGCTTCGGGCTGAAGCGGCTGGTCGGCGTCGACGAGAACGTCAGTCTGAAGTACATCCCGACGCTCAGGCTCAATGTCGGCTTCGGGTTCTAGGCGTCGCGGGCGGGAGGCGGCAGTAGTGCCGCCTTACCACATGACGCGCACGGCGCCTGACGCGCGAATCGCCTCGTCTCGCGTGATGAGCGGCAGGTCGAGCGAGCGGGCGGCCGCGCAGATGAGTCCATCGAACGGGTCGCGTGTGAAGCCGAGATCGTTTGCGTCGAAGATCTGGTCGGCGGTCACGTCCAGCATCTGGTAGCAGGTGTTCGAAAAGACGTGGTCGAAGTAGTCCCGCACCGAGGTCTTCAGCGCCACGCGGCCTGAGCGTGTCAGAACCGCTACCTCCCACACGACCGCCATCGGTACGTAGACCACGGCCTGCTGTGCCTCGCAGGCCGCGAACTGGGCCGCGGCCCGCCGACCGAGCGCCGCAGCCCGCGACGTGTGGAGAAGCAGGGCATGTGTGTCCGCGACCGCTGCATTACCCACGTCGGCGGGCCTTCGGTGCCTTCGTCCGCGTCGGTGCGTACAGGGGCCTGGACAGCGACTCTTCGAACAGCGCCCGAACGGCGGCCTTGCCCTTACTGAGGTCCGGATCGTCTGCGGGGAGTGTGACAAGTCCCACGGCCGAACGCACTGGCTTCGCCTGGCCGCCACCCGTCCTGGCGTCGGTGATCAGGCGGTCGAGCGCCTTGCTGAGGTTGCCCCCAGAGGTCACGCGAGCGCGTCCCCGAAGCCACGAGAGATTCGAGTCGTCCAATGTCACCGAGACAGCGCGGCGCCCCATGAACGCACTTTATCATATAAAATATACTATAAAAGTGATGCGCCACATGTAGGAGGTCGGCACGCGGCGCGTTCCAGGCGAACGTGATAGCCTTCGCCCGCAGATTCGTAAACCGGAGGGTGGCCATGCGTGCAGTTCGAATGTTGGCGGTGGTTGGAGCGGTCGTGGCAGGCGCGGCCCTGGCTTCGAGCGCCGTGCGCGGACAGGCGCCGGAACCGTCCGTGCCCCTGTATCAGGAGCCGCGGCACCACGTGGTCTACGACTCGGCGTCGATGCGGATCCACGACATCCAGATCCCGCCCGGCGACACCACGCTCTATCACACGCACGACACTGCTATTCTCTATGTGCCGATTGCCTCGTCGCGCACACGTTCGCAGGTGCTGGGTGCGGAGTGGGGCGGCGGCGCCGCGGCCGCACCCGCGGCACCGGCACCGGTCGCGCCAGCCGGGCCCGGCAAGGTGAACAGCGTCGTCACCTACGTGGAGAAGCCCTACACGCACCGCGTGAACAACGTGGGCGCCACGGTGTTCAGGCTCGTGGGCATCGCCAACCGCACGGCCGGAGCCGCGGCCGATACCGACGACGTGTCGGGACTTTCGGCCACGCCCGAACTCGTGAACAAGTGGTATCGCGCGCACCGGCTGGTGCTGAAGGCCGGTCAGGCCACGGCGTCACATCGTCATGTCACCCCGGTGGTGGTGGTGATGCAGACGCCGGGCACCGCCTCGGCCGCCCTGGCCGACGGCGCCGGCTGGCTCCCGCTGAACGGTCCCGGCTCGTTTGCGCGGCACGAGGCCGGCACGCATGTGGTGCGGAACGTGGGAGCCAACGACGTGGAACTGGTGGAAATCGAAGTGCGGGGCGCCGCCAGGTAGGACCGACCCGCGAGCCACGGATGCACGTGGGGTGGCACCAAAGCCACCAGCCGTAGGACAATAGTCGTTTGGCTGTGACGCCCCGACCCCGGCAGGGAGCGGGGCCACCGCCACGTATCGCATGTCCTCCTCACTCGCGCTCCGCTCCCTCTTCAAGAGCCTCGTCTCGCGCGAGGCGCTCGTGGCCCGCGCGCCCGGCCTGCACGGGCTCACGACCCAAGCCAAGGCCCTGGCCGTGGCCGCGGCAGCGCATGAGAAGGCGGGCGAGCCGGTGCTGCTCGTGGTGCCGAGCGATGCCGACATCGACGGGATGATCGCCAACGTGCGCTTCTTCCTGGGGGCCCTGGAAGGCGCCAGCGACACCCAGCTCGGCGCGGCCGTGCTTCCGTTCCCATCGCTGCAGGTCGATCCCTACCGGGCCCTTGCGCCGCACATGCGGGTCACCTCGGCCCGCGCCCGCGCGCTGCTGGCGCTCGCCACGGGCCATGCCCGCGTGGTCGTGGCGTCGGCGCCGGCGCTGCTGCCGCGGCTGCCCGACCCGTCGGCGCTCGTCGCGCGGTCGCTCGGTGTGAAGACCGGCGCGGATCTCGATCCACACGGCCTGGCCGCTCTGCTCGTGGAGGGCGGCTACGAGCGTCAGGATCCGGTGGACCAGCACGGCGAGTTCTGTCTGCGCGGCGGCATCCTCGACGTGTATCCGCCCAACGAGCTGTGGCCGGTGCGCATCGAGTTCGTGGGCGACATGGTGGAATCGATCCGCCGCTTCGACCCCGACACGCAGCGCTCGGTCGAGACGCTGGACCAGTTCGTGGTCGTGCCGGTGCGCGAGTCCACCGACCAGTCCGACCTGCCTCTGGCGCTGAACGGCACGGCCAGCGTGTTCGACTACGTCACGGCGCGGCGCAGCGCGCATGTGATGGTGTCGGAAGCCGACGAAGTGGGCACGGCCATCGCCCGCGCGCACGAGCAAGTGGCCGCGAGCTACGAAGAGGCGTCGGGCCGCACGAATGCGCCAGCCTCACTCGTGCCGCCAGACCGGCTGCTGCTTTCGGCGGAGGATCTTGCCGCCCGCCTCGCGCGCGCTACCCTGCTCTCGTCGCTCGACGTGCAGGGCGGCGACGGTCAGGCCCTGCACCACGCGCCCACCCAGCCGATCGCCCACTTCCACGGGCGCATCGCCGACTGGATCGCCGAAGTGCGTGAGCGCCGGGCGGCCGGTGAGGCGGTGTTGTTCGTGGCCGAAACGACCGGGCGCGCCGAGCGCACGCTCGAGCTGCTGGGCGACTACGAGGTGCGCGCGGAGCTGGCCACGCGCTCCTCCGAGATGAGCGCCGGCGCGGTGATCGTGGCCACCGGCAGCCTCACGCACGGCATCCGCTTCACCCACGGCGCGCTCACGATCTACGCCGAAACCGACATCTTCGACGAAGACCGGCATCGCGGCGCCGCCGCACGGAAGCGCTCGGCCACCGCGGCCTTCCTGTCGGACCTGCGCGATCTGAAGGTCGGCGATCTCATCGTGCACGTGGACAACGGCATCGGCGAGTTCGTCGGCCTGAAGCAGATTGGCGTGGGCGACACGGCGCACGAGTTCCTCGAGCTGCGCTACCACGGCGACGACAAGCTGTTCGTGCCGGTGGAGCGGCTCGACCTCATCCAGAAGTTCACCGGCGGCAGCCGCCCGGCGCTCGACCGGCTCGGTGGCACCACGTGGGCCAAGGCGAAAACCCGCGTCAAGAAGGCCATGCGCGACATGGCCGAAGAGCTGCTGAAGCTCTACGCCGCACGCAAAGCGGTGCCGGGCCATCCGTTTGCGGCCGACACGCACTGGCAGCAGGAATTCGAAGACGCCTTCCCGTATCCGCTCACGCCAGATCAGGCCACGGCGGTGACCGACATCAAGCGCGACATGGAGGGGTCGACGCCGATGGATCGCCTGCTGTGCGGCGACGTCGGCTACGGCAAGACCGAAGTGGCAATGCGCGCCGCCTTCAAGGCCGTGATGGACGGCAAGCAGGTGGCGATTCTGGCGCCCACCACCGTGCTGGCGTTCCAGCATCTCGAAACGCTCAAGACGCGCTTCGCGGCGTTCCCGGTGCGCGTGGAGATGGTGTCGCGCTTCCGCTCGAAGACCGAGCAGGCCGCCATCCTCGAGCAGCTCGCTGGCGGCCATCTCGAGATTCTGGTGGGCACGCACCGGCTGCTCTCGAAAGACGTGGTGTTCCGCGACCTCGGGCTGCTCGTCGTCGACGAAGAGCAGCGGTTCGGCGTGGCGCACAAGGAGCGTATCAAGCAGATGCGGCGCAAGGTGGACGTGCTCACGCTCACGGCCACGCCCATTCCGCGCACGCTCAACATGTCGCTCGTGGGCATTCGCGACATGTCGGTGATCGAGACGCCGCCCAAGGACCGCCTGTCGATTCAGACGCACGTCGTGAAGTTCGACCAGGCCGTGATCACGCGTGCGCTGCGCACCGAGTTCGCGCGCGGCGGGCAGGTCTACTTCGTGCACAACCGCGTGGAGTCGATCTACTCGATGGCCGGGCTGATCCAGCGCCTCGTGCCCGAAGCGCGGGTGGTGGTGGGTCACGGGCAGATGAGCGACGACGCGCTCGAACGCACGATGCTCGACTTCGTCTCCCACAAGTTCGACGTGCTCCTCTCGACCACCATCGTCGAGAACGGACTCGACATCCCCAACGCCAACACGATCGTCATCAACCGCGCCGATCGCTACGGCCTGTCGCAGCTCTATCAGTTGCGCGGACGCGTCGGGCGCAGCGATCGTCCGGCCTACGCCTATCTGATGATTCCGCCCGAAGAGGCGCTGTCCCCGGTGGCGAAGAAGCGCCTGGCGGCGATCAAGGAGTTCAGCGATCTCGGCAGCGGCTTCCGCATCGCTGCGCTCGACCTCGAGATCCGTGGCGCCGGCAACCTGCTCGGCGGCCAGCAGAGCGGCCAGATCGACGCGGTCGGCTTCGAGATGTACATGAAGCTGCTCGAGCAGACCATCAAGGAACTGAAGGGCGAGGATCTCGAAGACGACCTGCGCGCGATCGTGAATCTCAAGGTCGACTTCCGCATCCCCGACGACTACGTCACCGACATGAACCAGCGCCTGTCGATCTACCGGCGCATGGCCTCGGCGCGCACCGACGACGACATTCGCCAGTTGCTCGACGAGATGTCCGATCGCTACGGCGCGCCGCCAGCGGCCGTGCTGAACCTGGCCGACTACGGCCGGGTGCGCGTGGGCGCCGACCGCCTGGGTCTCGAGACCATCGACCGGGATGGCTCGCTCGTCGTCTTCAAGTTCAGGGAACGCACGAAGGTCGACCTGCCGCGCCTGCTGACGCTGGTGCGCTCGCGGCAGGACCTGATGCTCGTGCCGCCGGGCAGTCTGAAGCTCGACGTGCGTCAGGGGGCGCCGGCGGCGGGCAAGGGCCGCCGCGGCTGGTGGACGGCCCGGGCCACGGCCGGGGAAGTGACGTCGGGCTTCACCAAGGCCGAGATCCAGCGGGAGACGCCCGACGATCCGCGCGCCGAGGGCGGTTTGCTCGACCGCGTGCTCAGCGTGCTAACGGCCCTGTCGGACGCGTGAACGCTGCTAAGCTAGGAACAATCACCATGAACAGACTGCCCACGATTGCATTGGCCCTGATGCTCACGGCCGCCGCGGGTGCGACCCTGGGCGCTGACATCATCGAGCAGATTCTCGTGCGCGTGAACGGCGAGATCATCACCAAGTCCGATCTCGAACAGCGGCAGATCGCGGCGCTGCGACAGCGTCCGGAAGTGGCGGGCCTGCGCGGCGACGACGCAGCGCTGGAAAAGGTGCTGAGCGAGGTGACGCCGCAGGTGATCGTCGACGCGGTCGACGAGCTGCTGCTCACGCAGCGCGGCAAGGAACTCGGTTACGCCATGGGCGACGATCAGTTCAAGAGCATCGTCGAGAACATCCGCAAGGAGAACAAGATCGAGACCGACGAGCAGTTCACGCAGGCGCTGCAGCAGGAAGGCATGAGCATGCTCGATCTGCGCCGCCAGCTCGAGAAGCAGATGCTCGTGTCGCGCGTGCAGCAGACCGAGGTGTCGGGCAAGATCTCGATCACCGACGAAGAAGTCGCGGCCTACTACGACCAGCACAAGGCCGAGTTCGCGACCACCCCTCAGGTGACGCTGCGCGAGATTCTGGTGTCGGTGGCGGGCACCGAAGGCAGCGTCAACGTGGCGGCCGACGAGGCGGCGCGCGACAAGGCCGACGACCTCCACAAGCGCCTGCTCGCCGGCGAGCCGTTCCCGCGCCTGGCGGCCGACCTGTCGGACGCGGCCTCGAAGGCCAACGGCGGGCTGCTCGGCGAGATCCCGTGGGAAGACGTGTCGCCCGAGCTGCAGAAGGCACTCATCGCCATGAAGGTCGGCGAGGTCACGGACGTGCTGCGCACGCCGCGCGGCTACCAGATTCTGAAGATGGACGCGCGCACGGATGGCACGCTCAAGCCCCTGGCTGACGCCCGCGAGTCGGTGTCGGAGAAGGTGTTCGAAGGCAAGCGGCGCGGCGAGTTCCAGAAGTATCTCGTGAAGCTGCGCTCGCAGGGCATCATCGAGTGGAAGAACGACGAAGTGAAGAAGGCCTGGGAGACCGGCGTGGCCGCGCAGCCCACCGAGGCCGAGGCCGCCAAGCCCGGACGCTAGGCGCCCGCCAAGCCCGCGCCTCGCTGATGGGCGACGGCATCGACGCGGCATCTCCCTTTGGCTCAACTTCGCTCCGCCATGGCGGGACGTCCTGCCGCAACGAGGAACTGCTCCCGAGACCACGGAGGGCCGCCAAAGCTGGCGGTGTCGCTGAAGCCTTCGGCCCCCGCGACGCGGATTTCGGCGCCGCCTTGTCGTTTGCCGTCTTACGCCTGCGATCCGTGTCCGTCTGCCCTCCGTGAAGGCGACTCGCGCTTACACTCCGAGGCCCGTCGGCGGTGACGGCTCATCCTGAACCGCCCAACCGTTGTAAAGCGGCTGAGCAGATTTCATGGTTCGGCGATGAGTTTGAAGTGGGCCATCGAGTTGCCATGGGCAAACACGTACCCGCACGTGGCGTGCGCTTGCCCTCGTACCACCGAACCGCTTCAGTGAATTCTTCAGAGGCGGGCGGCGCAATGCGAACCGGCTTCACCGCCCGAGGACGTCCTTGGCAACCCGCTGCTTCACATCATTCCAAGACTCGAGGGGCAGGCCACCGGATTCGATGGCGGCGATGCGACGGCCGATCTCTGCCTCCCACGCCTCCTGGGCATCGGTATCGGCAGGGCCGTCCAGGCTAGCCAGGAGCTCAGCTGCCAATTCCGCCCCTTCCATCCGGGCTAGAATCAACGAGTCCCATGAAAATCGGCCCCATCGAACTCGCCTCGCCGCTGGTCGTCTCGCCCATGGCGGGCATGACCGACACGGCGTTCCGCCGGCTCGTGAAGCGGCACGGCGGGTGCGGCCTGGTCGTAAGCGAGATGGTGAGCAGCGAGGGTCTGGTGCGCGGCATCGACCGCACGCTCGAGTATGCCGAGTACACCGAAGAAGAGCGGCCCGTCTCCATTCAGATCTTCGGCGGCGATCCCGATCGCATGGCGGAAGCCGCGCGCGTCGTGGAACGGATGGGCGCCGATGTGGTCGATATCAACATGGGCTGCCCGGTGGCCAAGATTGCGAAGCACCACGCTGGCTGCAGCCTGATGCGCGAGCCCGAGCACGCGGCCAAGATCGTCGGCGCGATGGTGAAGGCGGTGCGCATTCCCGTCACCGTGAAGATGCGCAAGGGCTGGGACGACGATCACGCCAACGCCGCCGAAGTGGCCCAACGCGTCGAGCAGGCGGGCGCGTCGGCCATCGCCCTGCACGGCCGCACGGCCAAGCAGTCGTACACCGGTTCGGCCGACTGGGATTTCGTGACCGGCGTGGCGCGGCTGGTGTCGATTCCCGTGTTCGGCTCGGGTGACTGCGTGGAGCCGGAGCAGGTGGTGGAACGGTTGCGCCAGGGCGTGAGCGGCGTGTTCGTCGGCCGCGGCGTACTGCGCAATCCGTGGATTCTGGCGCAGGCCCAGGACCTGCTCGAGGGCCGCGTGGCGCGCGTGGTGTCGGCCGAGCAGCGCGCCGCCTTCCTGCATGACTACATCAACCTGCTGCTCGACGATCGCCGCACCGAAGCCGACGGCTTCCGCCATGTGGCGCCAGGCTCGACCGGTGCCGACGCTGCGCGGGCGCGCAGCCGCGAGCGGTGGGTGGTCAACAAGGTGCGCGCGCTCTGCACCTGGTACACCAAGGGTCTCGACAACGGGTCGCACCTGCGCATCGCCATCAACGCGGCGCCGTCGATTGCCGACGTGCGCGACACGATCGACCGCTTCTTCCTGGCGCCCGACACGTTCGTGTTCACGGCCCCGGGTTCGCGACGCGAGGCTGACGACGTGCTGGTCGAAGGCTAGCGCGGATGGGGCTGCGCGTCGCCATCGACCTGGACGGCACCATCGCGGACTTGTCGCGCGCGATGCACGCCGTGGCCACGAACTACTTCGGCGAGGTGCGCACGGCCGTTCCCGAGGCTGTGCCCGACGCACCGGACACCGCCGACATTGCGGCGCCCACCGACCGGCCATCGCTCCGCGATCTGAAGCTGCGCCCGTCTGAACTCGACGCCCTCTGGACCGAGGTGCTGCGCACCAAGAACTTCTGGACGACGCTCGACGAAACGGAACCGGGCATCGTGGCGCGCATCGCGGAGCAGGCGGCCGAGGGCCGTTGGGACGTGCTCTTCATCACCACCCGTCCCACGGCCACGGGAGCGACGACGCAGGTGCAGAGCCAGCAGTGGCTGAGCGCGCGCGGCTTCACCCACCCGAGCGTCTACGTCGTGAAAGGCTCGCGCGGCAAGGTGGCGGATGCGCTCGGCCTCGATGCCGTGGTCGACGACCGCTTCGAGAACTGCCTCGATGTGGCCACCGAATCCAAAGCCAAGGCCGTGCTCGTGTGGCCAGGCTCCACCGAAGCGCTGGGCCCAGGCGTGGCTCGGCACGGCGTGATCATCACGCGCTCGATCGGGGCGGCCATCGACCAGCTCGTGGAGATGGACCGCGAGCGGCGCGGCGGCGTCGTGCAATCGATCAAGCGCCTGATTCGCAGGCGCTGACCAGTTAGCTGCGGTTGCGCTTGGGCGGACCGGAGTACGGCCGGCTGCCCCCGCCGCCCGACCCTGGCTTCTTCCACGCGGGCTTGGGCCGATCGCCGCCGGGCCGATCACCCCCAGGTCGATCGCCGCTTGGACGGTCGCGCCACTCGGGCTTCGGTCCGCGTGCCTCGGGTCGCGGCGTCCACTCTGGTTTGGGACCACGCGAGTCTGGTCGCGGGCTCCACACCGGCCGCGCGCCGCCGCGATCGCCGCCACTGCCGCCACCAGGCTTGTCGCGCCAGGCGGGCTTGGGCCGATCGCTCCAGGGCCGGTCGCCGCCAGGACGTCCGCCCCCAGGGCGATCTCCCCCAGGGCGATCGCCACTCGGTCGATCGCGCCACTCCGGCTTTGGTCCGCGCGCGTCGGGCCGGGGTGTCCATTCGGGCTTGGGTCCGCGTGCCTCGGGTCGCGGCGTCCACTCTGGTTTGGGACCACGCGAGTCTGGTCGCGGGCTCCACGCCGGCCGCGCGCCGCCGCGATCGCCGCCACCGCCGCCACCAGGCTTGTCGCGCCAGGCGGGCTTGGGCCGATCGCTCCAGGGCCGGTCGCCGCCAGGACGTCCGCCCCCAGGGCGATCGCCACTCGGTCGATCGCCACTCGGTCGATCGCGCCACTCCGGCTTCGGTCCGCGCGCGTCGGGCCGGGGTGTCCATTCGGGCTTGGGTCCGCGAGAATCGGGCCGGGGTGTCCATTCCGGCTTCGGGCCGCGTGAATCCGGCCGCGACTTCCATTCGGGCTTGGGCCCGCGCGAATCCGGCCGTGGCGTCCAGCCAGGCCGCGCGCCGCCCCGGTCGCCGCCCCCGCCCGGTTTGTCGCGCCATGCCGGCTTGGGCCGGTCAGAGCTCCACGCGCGCTTGGGCGCGGGGACCGCATCGCCCTCCGGCTTCGGACGGCCGCGCCAGTCCGTTGGCGGAGCTGCGTCGCCAGCAGTTGACGGCGTGTCGCCGGACTCATCAGAGGATCCGGCCGAAGGAACCGCGTCATCGTCCAGGTACTGCGCCGTCACGTCCTCGAACTCGCCTCCGCCAAACGCCGCGTTGTCCGACGCCGGATCCTCGAAGCCAGCCTCGATGACGGTCTCGTCGGTCGGCGGCGCCCCGGCGTCGTCGCCCTTCGGGCCGTGCCCGGGCCTGGACCGCACCATCTGCTTGAATTTCTGCCACTTGGCCTTCTTGGCCAGTTGGTATTTTTCGCGCGGGTCCTTGTGCTCGCCACCCGGACGCCAGCCCTTCCCGCGGCCGGCCATGGCATCGGGGGGCACGAGCGCGCCGTCGGGGCCGACGGTGTAGCCCTGATCGAGCTTGTCCTTGGCCTCGTCCTTCGACTCCCACAGGCGTCCGCGCTGGAACCACTTCATAAGCGCCCCGGGCTGCTTCACCTGCAGTCGTTTCAGCGTGGGCAGCAGCTCGTCGGGCTCGGCGGCGCGAAACGCCGTGGGCTGGTCGTCCACCAGGATCGTCCAGTAGGCGTAGCGGGGCGGCATTCTAATATCCTCAGTTCGAAAGTTCAGGGAGACGTTTCAGCTTTTCCACGAGCGTGGTGCGCTTGAGGCCGAGCAGCCGCGCTGCGTCCGCGCGGTTACCCTCGGTGCGCGCGAGCGCCCGGCTGATGAGATCGCGTTCGATCCGGCCGACCAGTTCCGGCAGGTCCACGCCGACCTCTGGCAGGTCGAGCGTGGGCGCCGATTCCACCGGCACCGCTTGAATCTCGGGCGGCAGATCCGACACCTCGATCTGCGCCCGCGTGCCGCGCAGAATCAACGCGCGCTCCACGGCGTTCTCGAGCTGCCGCACGTTGCCCGGCCAGGCGTAGGCCATGAGCCGGCGCATGCCGTCCTGCGACACCATCACGTCGGGCACATCGAGGCCGCCGGTGCCGTCGCGCGCCTCGAACTTGCGGATGAAGTGCTGCACGAGCAGCGGCACGTCTTCCTTGCGATCCCGCAGCGGCGGCAGCTGCAGCGCAATCACGTTCAGGCGGTAGTAGAGATCCTCGCGGAACCTACCCTCGGCCACCATCTTGAGGAGTTCGGAATTGGTGGCGGCCAGCACCCGCACGTCCACCTTGATGGTGCGGTTCTCGCCCACGCGCTCGAACTCGCGTTCCTGCAGCACGCGCAGGAGCTTGGTCTGCAGCGCCGCGCTCATCGTGCCCACTTCGTCGAGGAAGAGCGTGCCGCGGTCGGCTTGTTCGAGCCGGCCCTGGCGCGCGGCTACCGCGCCGGTGAAGGCGCCGCGAGCGTGCCCGAAGAGTTCGGCTTCGAGCAGGTTCTCGGGAATAGCGCTGCAGTTGAGCGCCACGAAGCGCTGCTGCCGCCGCGGGCTGGTCTGGTGGATGGCGCGCGCCACCACTTCCTTGCCGGTGCCGGTTTCGCCGCTGATGAGCACCGTGGCGCCGCTCGGCGCCACCGTTTCGATCATCTGGCGCAAGTCGCGCATCGGCTGACTGCGGCCCACCACGCCGGGCAGGCCGTCGCGCTGTTCGAGCTGCTGGCGAAGGTACTGGTTCTCGGAGCGCAGCCGGCGCTGCTCGAGCGCCGATTCCAGCACGTGCAGCAGTTCCTCGAACTGGAACGGCTTGCTGATGAAATCCGAGGCGCCGCGCTTGATGGCGTCGACCGCGTCCTTCACCGTGCCGTAGCCAGTGACCACGATGCCGATGATGCCGGGGTAGCGCCGCAGTGCCGCGGCGAGCACCTCGCGCCCGTCGATGCCGGGCAACCGCAGGTCGGACACGAGCACGTCGAAGGCAAACCGTTCGAGCTTCTCCAGGGCCTGCTCGCCGGACGACGCTTCGGTCACCTTGAATCCGGCATCGGTGAGGCGCTCGGCCATCACGGTGCGCAGGGCGTCTTCGTCGTCGACCAGGAGCAGGTGGGTGGGTTCAGGCAAGTGGGAATCTCGGATTCGGAAAGCGTCAATATCCTGACACTCTTGTCGGTAGCCCGTCAACCTCGAAGTCCGCGCGGCTCGGCACACACCTGCCCTAATCCCCACGCGGCAGCAACCGATACCAGCCTGTGAAGGAGAACGGCCTGTGGAACGTCAGACAATCAGCATCATGAAGGCGTGTGAGCTCGTGGGTGTCAGTCGGCGTACGATCTACAACTGGATCGCCGCTGGAAAGGTTGAATACGTCCGCACGGCGGGCGGAAGCATCCGTATCTTCGTTGACACCCTGTGGCGCCAGCCCGACGGCAGCACCCGCGTTGGATCCAGCCCCGCGGCGTAGTCACGACGAAGTCCGAGCGCGAGGGCGTCAGTGAATCCGACCACTATCCCCGTGGAGACAGGCCAGCAGGTGCCACACGACCTGCGCGGCCTGTTTCATCAACTCAGCAACCAGTTGGGAGTCATTCTGGCCCATGCCGAGTTGATGGAGATGAAGGCGCCCGACCCCGCGCAGCGCGCGCGTGCCACCCACGTGGTCAACGCCGCGCTCGAAGCCATGGCCGTCACGCGGTCCATTCGCGACGTCTCCGGCGCCTGACCAGCGCCGCCCGCCAGTTTTCGACCCACCCCGATCAAAAACCGACAATTCCGTCGTCACTTCGCGTCACTGCCTTGGCGTGCGCCGACACCGTACGTCAATAAACCGACGCTTTTAATGCTCATGCGTGTCCATTCCAGGGGCTGCATACGTCGGCGATACGAATCCGTAAGGTATTGATTATCAGTCACTTAATACCGTTTTTCGCACGCCTGTGCTCACCTCGTGACAAGGTTGCGCGGTTCTGGCATCTGGACTGCAAGAGGGGAAGCGTTCGCCAAGACCGGCGGACACAGGAGCTTGATTCCCCATGATCGCCCAGCAGACCGCCGACACCATCAACCCCCGCATCGAGGCTGGCATTCCTTTCGTGGAAGCCCTGGCGCGCCGCGTGGCGTCGACCATGCCGCACTCCATCGACCTGGGCGACCTGGTTCAGGACGGCGTGATTGGCCTCATCGACGCGGCGCGGCGGTTCGAGGAATCGCGCGGCATCAAGTTCGAGACGTTCGCCGAACGGCGCGTCCGGGGGGCGATGATCGACGCGCTGCGCAAGCACGCGTGGCCGCGGGGCGTGCGCCGCGTGCGCCGCGAGCTCGAAGCCGCCCGCGAACGGCTGCGCCTCTCGCTCGGCCACGAGCCGTCGCTGGCCGACCTGGCCGCCGCCGTGGGATCGGATGAAGCGCGCCTGGGCAAGGTGATCGTGCGCATCAATACGATCGAGCAGACCTCGCCGCTGTCGTGTGCCGAGAACATCGACGAATCGCAGTTGCCCGCTGTGATGGTGCCGGTCGAATCCGAGCGTCCCGACGCCGCCTACGAGCGCAAGGAAGTGCAAGACCGCGTGAAGGCCGCCGTCGACTCGCTGCCGCCGCGCGAACGCCGCGTCGTGGCGCTCTACTACTACGCCGAAGTCACCATGAAGGAAATCGGCGCCGAACTCGGTGTGAACGAATCGCGCGTGTCGCAGCTCCACGCCCGCGCGCTGCGCCGCCTGCGCGAGGCGCTCGGTCCGGATGCCACGCCCACCGCGTCGATTGCGGCACTGCGTCAGGCCGTGGTGGCCTTCGAACACCGGCCGCGCATGGCGAAGGCCGACCTGCCGGAATCGGATACGGTGGTGCCCGAAGCCGCCGCCGAACGCGCCGCGCGCCGCGGCATCGTGCTCGATTACGCCAGCGCTTCGCGCGCCGCGCGCAGCAACTCGCCGAGTCGGAACGGCTTCGACAGCCACCGGCAGCCGCTCTCTTTGAGAAAGCGTTCGGCGTCGGTGCCGGCCACGTCGCCGGTCACGAAGATCACGCGCCGCGCGAGCGCGGGTGTCGCCGCCGTCATGGCGCGGTAGAACCGGATACCGTCGACGCGCGGCATCTTCAAGTCGCACACGATCAAGTCGTAGTGGTGTTGGGCCACGCGGGCGAGGCCTTCCTCGCCGTCACCCGCGCGGTCGACCACGAAGCCCGCATCGACGAACGCTTCCTTCACGGCGCTGGCCAGCGCCGGCTCGTCTTCCACGACCAGCACGCGCGCGCCCTTGAAGACATCGGGGGGCGGTGGGTTCGGTTGCAGCCGTCGGGGCGGCGCGGGCTTGCCGCCCGACACCGGAAACTCCACGAAGAACGATGCGCCAGCGCCGACCTTCGACTTGAGCGTGATCCTTCCGCCGTGCTCCTGCACGATGGCGTAGGCCACGGTGAGTCCGAGCCCGGTGCCCTTGCCGACTTCCTTGGTGGTGAAGAACGGGTCGAAGATCTTGCCCTGCACGTCGTCGGCCACGCCCGGGCCGTCGTCGTTCACCTCGAGCACCACCTGCTGCTCGCCGCTGTCGTGCCAGGTGCGAATCACGATGGTGCCGCGGCCGTGTGCGCCGAGCATGGCCTGCTCGGCGTTCATCAGCAGATTCAGCAGCACCTGTTTCACCTGGTGTCCGTCGGCGAAGACCGGCGGGAGCCCCGCCGCCAACGCGGGAATCAGCGAGATGTTCGTGATGCGCTGCTCGTAGGCGCGCAGGCTCAGCGTCTCTTTCACGATCTCGTTCAGGTCGACGAGCGCGCGCGTGCTCTGCCGCTTGCGCGCAAAGGTCAGCAGGTTGCGCACGATGCGCGCGGCCCGTTCCGACTCGCTCAGGATCACGTCGAGCCCGCGCTTCAGCATGTCGTCGGCGTCGGCGCGCTGCTGGAGACGCTCTGCCCACGACAGGATGGTGGCGAGCGGATTGTTCAGCTCGTGCGCCACGCCCGAAATCGTCTGGCCGAGCGCCGCCATCTTCTCGGTCTGCAGTAACTGGTAGTAGAGGTCGCGCGACTGATCCTCGATGTGCTTGCGCTCGCTCACGTCGCGCACCAGCGCCTCGATGCGCATGGCACCGTTGGCATCAGGCGGATCGGCGGTGGCCGTCACCTCGAGCCACACTGGCACGCCGTCGGCGCGGCGCAGCCGCAGCAGGTAGTCGGCGACCGAGCCGGCCACTGACAGCCGCTCGAGAAACGCCGTGCGCGCCTGCGGATCGGCGAAACGGCTCGCATCGAATGGACGCACCTCACGCTCGATCGTCTCGGGCGGATAGCCGAGCACGAGCTTCAGATGCGGATTGGCCGCAAGCGTGGTGGTCGACGACGAGCCGATAAGGCCGATGTACACGCCCTCGTGCACGGCCTCGAAGAGGCGGGCGAATGCCGATGCGCGATCGTCCGCCACCCGGGTCAGCGCTTCACGGCGGGCACCGGCGGCGTGGGCGTCTTGGTGCGGTACTGTGGCGTCCATTTCTTCTCGATGGCCGCGCGGATGCTCTGGGGATCTGCGCCGGAGTTGTAGAGCTGCATCGATTCCTTGGCGACGTCCACGCAGATCGCGCAGCCGAAGCCGTGCGTGTCCCACGAGGTGACATTGCCGGCGGCATCGCGCGCGCCGATGAAGCAGTTCTCGTTGTTGCGATGTCCGTCGGCCTCGCACCCGCAGTAGCACGGCACGTGCTTCGACACCTCGGGATGCCGGGCGACGAACTCGTAGACCGCGCGCGTCACGGCCAGCGGCCGGGCCAGCGCGTAGCCGGCGGTGTTGAGCGGCGGCAGCGGCGCAAGCGCCGGCGCCGCGGGCTGAGGCGCCGGGCTGCTGACCGCGCGCTTGGCCGGTGATGCGGCTGATGACGCGGCGGGCCGCGCGGGCGTGCTCTGGCGCGCCGCCAGGGCCACGCCGAATGCGGCGGCGAGGGTCACGACCGCCACGCCGAATCTGAAGGGCATTCGCATGGGCCTACTTTATCAGCGGAGGGCCTGATGTACGCTGCCAGGATGAGCACCCGGCTGGCGCGCGTGTCACACCTCGAGCCCGACAAGACCGGGTGGAACTTCTACCTCTGCGTGCGCAAGGACGTGCGGGTCGGCAAGAACGGCGAGTACCTGGCGCTGCTGCTGCAAGACGCCTCGGGCCAGGTCGCCGGCCGCATGTTCGACGGGGTGGAGCGGTTCAAGCACGAATTCGACATCGGCGAGTTCGTGCGGGCCGAGGGCCGCACCAGCACCCACAACGGGGAACTGCAGCTCGTGGCGGCGTCGATCCGGCGGGTGAATCCGGCGCAGGACGAGGCCCAGGGCTTCCGCCAGGAAGAGTGCGTGCCGAGCGCGCCGCGCCCGATTGGCGACATGTGGGTCGAGCTCGGAGCGCTGGTGCAGGGGGTGAGCGACCCCTCGCTGCGGGTGTTCCTGCACCGCATCCTGACCGATCACGAAACGGCGCTGCGCGAATGGCCGGCCGCCCAGTCGATCCACCACGCCTACCGCGGCGGTTTGCTCGAACACATCCTGTCGATGGCCACGGCCGGCAAGGTGCTGGCGAAGCACTACGGCGCCCGCGAGGATCTGCTCGTGGCCGGCGCCGTCATCCACGACCTCGGCAAGCTGCAGGAACTGGCCTACGACAACGGCGCCATCAGCTACTCGCGCGACGGGAATCTCGTGGGCCACATCGCCCTCGGGCTGGTGATGGTGCGCGAAACGGCCAAGGGCATCTCGGGCTTCCCTGACGACCTGCGCGCCGAACTCGAACATCTGGTGGTGTCGCACCACGGCGCGCGCGACAAGGGCTCGCCGGTGGAGCCGAAGAGCGTGGAAGCGTTCATCCTGGCGGCGGTGGACAACCTCGACGCGCAGTTGCACCAGGTGCGCTCGGCGTTGGGCGACAGCGCCACGGACCCGGAATTCACCGGCTGGCACCGGCGCTTCAACCGCGTGCTCTACCGCGGCACGCGGGACGTTTAGCCGCTCGTTGCGACGGCCACTATCGATTGAGCTACCAGATCGTTCGCAGCGGGTAAGCACGAATCGACTCGTCGCTCGTGACGAAGTCCAGTCCTTCAGCCACCGCTTGCGCGATCAGAATCCGATCGAACGGATCCTTGTGAAGTGCTGGCAACGCCGCCAACGCCGTAACATGACTGCCGCGAACCTGCAGCACCCGCGCTGCCATGAGTTCCGTGGCTCGCCGCCACCAGGTTGGAACGTCCGCGATCGAGAGCAGTCCCTTCTGTGACTTGATCACGACTTCCCAGTAGGACGCCACGCTGACCACGTTCTCGCCGGCCTCCACCAACCGGCGCGCCCGCGTGGAAAGGCGCTTCGGCTCGCCCAGCGCCCAGAGCAAGGTGCTCGTGTCGAGAAGGTGTGCGCTACGAGCGCCCGCTCCAGAACGCGTCGGCTTCTTCATCGCCAAAGGGACGCTCCCAACCGTTGGTCATCGAAAACTCCCCACGCATGGCCCCAAGCGGGGAGGCTCGGCGCGCACGCACCGGCACGAGCTGCGCCACCGGCCGTCCATGCCGCACGATGACGATGGCTTCGCCGTCTTCCACGAGGTCCAGCAGCTTCGAGAGCTGGGTCTTGGCGCCATGCACGCTGACGTTCATGACCCTACTTTAGTCCATATTATGGACTAACTGCAGGGCTCGTCCGGGACGACGTCTGGCGGCCCATCTCCGTGCTTGACACCACAGGGGGGAGGTACGCGATGCTGCGCATCCCTCCCGGCGGAATCCTGTCGGCTCGTGTGTTCAAAAACGAGGCTCCTCGCATGCTCCGCGCGAGTTCCACCAGCTCGACGAGCGGCGTCGTGGCGGCGAGGTGCAACAGGTAGTACTTCCGCTCGTCGGTCACCGCGCGCTCGCACAGCAGCCAGCGCTCGCCTCGCCCGGCCGTGGGGCGCACGCGCAGCGCACAGAAACGCGCGGTGAGCGGGCCTGGCACGCCGGCGACCGCGAACGTGGCCTCGCCGCGAATCGCCACGCCGTAGGCGAGGCCGAGGCGTTCGAGCCCGGCGCGAAACGCGGTGTTGGCGCCGTCGTCGGCATCGACGACGACCCCCGTGATCGTGAAGCCCGCCTGCAGCACGGTGCGCACTTGCGCCAGGGCGATGCGCCACTGCTCACGAAAGTGCACCGTCGGGGGGATGCCGGCGGCGCGGCGCCGCACCGGCCCGGATCGTCCGTCCACGACGCGGGCACACACAGCTCGAACGCCAGCGGCCACGTGCGGCCGTCCGCGACCAACGCACTCGACACGGCCACCTGGCAATGGCCAATCTTGCCGAGCGCCCCGCAGTACTGCCGCTGCACCCCGGGCGACTGCGTGTCCTGCTTCGGGAAGCCGGTGTCGTCGAGCGCCAGGATGCCCGTGCGGATCGGCACGACGGTGCGCAGCTGCGTCCAGACGCGCGCGGCGTGCCACGGCGGGTGCGTGATGAAGTGCTGCAGCGCTTGATAGTCGCGCGGGTCGCCCAGGCGGCCGTGCATCGCCTGCATCGATTTCCGCTCGCTGTCGTTGAACAGCCCGTCGATTGTACAGCGTGGCGGCGGCCCGCTGCGGCTGTCGACTCAAGCACGCGCTGAACCCGTCCAGGTACTGGCCGAGTCGCTGCAGCAGTGCACGCGCCGACTCCGTCGTCACGCGCGCAGCGTACAAGAACCGTGGAAAAAGTACAAGCCCTCAGCTGACGACGTGGGCGCGGCGCCGCCCATCAAACTGACAAAGTAGTGCTAGACGAAGTGCTCGACGGCATCGGCCATTCTGGCGCACCGCGCGCCCACTCCGTTTTCACCCGAGAATCGCGGGCTCTCAAAGATATCGTTGCGGTCGCAAATCGCCCAGATCTGCCCTGGGATCAATGCGTTACGGAGATTTGATCTTGCAATGACCGGACAGGCCTGGACGGAGACAGACAGCGCCTTGTTCGTCCGCGCGGTTGGGCCAGACGGACGACGACTGCAAGTAAGGTCAAGAGACTTCGGACCGATCCATCCGACGCAAGGCGGCGTTTCGATTACCGATCAGACTGAGCGTAGCGCCACGAACTACTCGTCGCCGCCCTCGGACCCGTCGGCTTTCGGTCCCAGCGCAAACGCCATCGTGCCCTTCACCAGGATGCGGTCGCCCACCCGTGCGTAGCCGGCCAGCAGCCCCACGCGGCTGCGCAGGCGAATCACCTTGGCGACGATCTCCACCGTGTCGCCCGGCTTGACCGAGCCGCGGAACCGCGCGCGTTCGATGCCGCGGAAATAGATGAGCCGGCCTTCGTTCTCGGGCTTCGAAAGAATCAGGATGCCGCCCACCTGCGCTACCGCTTCCGTCAAAATCGTCGGCGGCAGCACCTGCTGGCCGCGCTCGTCGGGCGGCGACAGATAACGCTCGCTCGAGGTCACGTTCTTGATGCCCGTGATGCTCACATCGGGCACGAATGCCGTGATGCGGTCCACCAGCAGGAACGGGTAGCGGTGGGGCAGGATCCGGGCGATGGCCGCGTAGTTGAGCGGTAGGGACGAAATCTCCACGAGGTCGGTAGTATCCCATGGCCCGCAGGCCGGGACTATACTGCGCGCCAGGCGCGGCCCGGCCGCGCCTGGAGGTCCGCCGATGCGCGCTGCTACTCTGTGTGTCGCCCTGTTGCTCGCCGCCACGTCCGCCTCGGCGCAGGGGCGGCCGGTCACAATCGACGACGTGCTCGGGATTCGCGTGGTGCGCGACACGGTCATGGCGCCTGACGGCAGCGCGGTGCTCTTCACCGTGCGGGCCTGGCACGACACGTTGCCAGAGGGCCGGAGAGACACCCGCACGCACGTGTGGCGCGCGCCGGCCGATGGCAGCAGTCCGGCCCGGCAGGTCACCTACGGCGAACGGGGCGATTCCCTGCCGGCGTGGTCGCCCGATGGCCGGCACATCAGCTTCGTGTCGGCCCGGAGCCAGCGCGCCGGAAAGGAGCCGGTGGCGCAGCTGTGGCTGATGCGTACCGACGGCGGCGAGGCCTGGCCGCTCACCGACCTGCCCGACGACGTGCAGCAGTACGCGTGGTCGCCAGACAGCGCCACCATTGCCCTCACGCGCACCGATCCCCGCAGTGCCGATGAGACCGCCACGCTCGACCGCCGCGACGACGAACGCGTCTTCGAACGCACCGCCCGGCCGATACATCTGTGGACGGTGACCATCGCCTCCAAGGCCGTGACCCGCGTAACCAGCGGCGACGCGCTCACAATCACCGGACCGCTCTCGTGGAACGCCGACAGCGCGCGCGTGGCGTTCACGGCGGGGGCCTCGGCGCTGCTGCGCGATGGCCGGCGCGATGTCTACATCGCCGACGCGAAGACCCAGGCGGTGGAGCGCATCAGCACCAACTTCGGTCCCGATTCCGGTGCGCGCTTCTCACCCGACGGGCGCGCGCTCGTGTATCTGTCGGAGCCCGTCACCTCGCCCGCGATTGCAGACGGCACGCCCAAGGGCACCGTGGGACATTCCCGCGTGATGCTCTACGACGTCGCCACCAGGCAGACGCGCGACCTCACTGGCAGCCTCGCCGTGAATCCAGGTGCGCCGCAGTGGTCGAGCGACGGCTCCCGTCTGTTGTTCACCGCCGGTAGCCGCGCCTACGTCGACGCATGGTCACTCGAGGTGGCCACTGGTCGCGCCACGCAGCTCACCAAGGGCCGCACGCTGCAGCTCGGGTCGTTCAGCGCCGATGGCACGCGCGTGGCGTTTGCCATGGATACGCCGTCGGCACCCGCCGATGTCTACGTTGCCGATGCGGCCTTCACGGAGCCGCGCCGCGTGTCCGACGTGAATCCACAGGCACGCGATTTCGCGCTGGGTGACGTGGAGGTCATCTCGTGGAAGAGCAGCGACGGCCTCGAGGTGGAGGGCGTGCTGCTGAAGCCGGTGGGCTTCAGCCGGGCGAAGCGCTATCCGCTGCTGGTCGTGGCGCACGGCGGCCCGGCCGGCGCGCACGTGAACACCTACCGCGTGGGCGGGCTCGAGGGCGGCCAGCTCTGGGCCAGCCAGGGCTGGGCGGTGTTCTATCCCAACCCCCGCGGCAGCACCAACTACGGCGAGAAGTTCCTGCGCGCCAACATCGCCGATTGGGGCGGCGGCGACTTCAACGACATCATGACCGGCGTGGATGCGCTCATCGCGCGCGGCGTGGCCGACCAGGACAAGCTCGCGCACATCGGCTGGAGCTACGGCGGCTACATGACGGCGTGGACCATCACGCAAACCGCGCGCTACAAGGCGGCGATGGTGGGCGCCGGGCTCACGAACCTGTGGAGCATGTACGGCACCAACGACATCCCCAACGTGCTCACCGGCTATTTCGGCGGCATCGCCAGCAAGGAGACGCTGCCGCTCTACGTGAACCGATCGGCCATGACGCATATCGACAACGTGACGACGCCCACGCTGATCCTGCACGGCGCAGCCGACGAGCGCGTGCCCGTGGGGCAGGCGCAGGAACTCTACCGTGGCCTCAAGGATCGCGGCAAGACCACCGAACTCGTCACCTATCCCCGCGAAGGGCACGGCTTCACGGAGTACTATCATCTGCAGGACCGTCTCTCCAGAATCCAGACGTGGGTCACCTCCCATGTGACCGGAGACGGGGCCAAGCCTTCATCACCTCGCCAATGACCAATCCGCAGTCCCCAACCGATTCCACCAGTCACGGCCCCATCGTCGACCGCAAGTCCGACCAGGAACGCCTCGCCGCGCTCTTCGCCCTCAGCCGCGAGGTCACGGCCGTGCTCGATCTCGACGAGCTGCTGGCGCGCATCCCGCGGCTCATCGCCCGCCTCACCGACTTCGGCGTGTTCTCGGTCTACCTGCTCGACGACGCCACGCAGATGCTGCGCATCGCCTATGCCGAGGGCTACCCCGAAGAGGTCTCGAAGCAAGTGCGCCTGGCGCTCGGTCAGGGCACCGTGGGCACGGCCGTGCAGGAGCAGCGGTCGATTCTGCTGAACGACGTGAGCGCCGACCCGCGCTACATCAGCGTGGTGCCGGGCGTGCAGTCCACGCTGGTCGTGCCGCTGCGGCACAAGGGCAAGGCCATCGGCGCCCTCAACCTGCTGAGCAACGAGAAGGGCGCCTTCGACGACACCGACGAGTCGATGCTGCGCGCCTTCGCCGCGTCGGTGGCGCAGGCCATCGTGAACGCGCGCCTGTTCGAGTCGGAACGCGAGTACTCCGACACGATGGAGACGCTGGCCGAGGTGGGTCGCGAGATGAGCGCGATTCTCGACCTCGACGAGCTGCTCACGCGCGTGGCGCATCTGGTGAAGCGGGTCATCTCCTATCGCACCTTCGGCATCGCGCTCGTGAACGAGGTCACGCAGATGGTCGAGTTCAAGGTGGCCATCAGCTACGGCGAAGGCTCGGCCAGTTCGCCGGTGCGGGTCGGCGAAGGCCTGCTCGGCTACGCGGTGCAGCACAAGGAAGTGGTGCTCGTGCCCGACGTGACGCAGGACCCGCGCTACATCAACGCCGTGGCCGACGCCAGGTCAGAACTGGTCGTGCCGCTGCTCGTGAAGGATCGTTGCATCGGCGCCTTCGACCTCGAGAGCCCCGAGCTGAATGCCTTCTCGAAGCGGCACGTGGAGCTGCTCACGCTGCTGGCGTCGGAAGCCGCCGTCGCGATCGAGAACGCGCGCTTGTGGGAAACGGTGAGGGCCAACGAGGAACGCCTCGAGAAGGAGCTGCGCTTTGCGCAGCGCGTGCAGATGGCGCTGCTGCCGCAGGAGCTGCCCAAGCGCCTGCGCGCGGTGGATGTGTCGTGGCGCTTCGAGCCGGCGCGCGAGCTCGGGGGCGACCTTTACGACTTCCTGGCGCCCGAGGCCAATCAGTTCATCGTGGTGGTGGGCGACGTGTCGGGTAAGGGTGTGCCGGCGGCGCTCTACAGCGTGTTCGCCGCCGAAGTCGTGCGTGGCCGCACCTTCCGCCGCCGGCTCGGCCAAGACCGCAACCATCAAGGTCCGGCCGAAATCCTCACGTCGATCAACCGCATCCTGCACGAGCGGCAGCTCGAGGAGTACTACTGCACGCTGTGCTACGCGCAGTTCGATCTGCGGAAGCACACGCTCACGATGGCCAACTCGGGCCTGCCGTTTCCGATTCGCTGCTCGGCCGACGGCGCCGAGTGCGCGCAGATCGAGCTACCCGGTGTGCCGCTCGGATCGTTTGGCACGACCACCTACGACGAGGTGGTGGTGCCGGCCAACATCGGCGACGTGTTCGCGTTCTGCACCGACGGCATTTCGGAGACCTTCAGCGAGAGCGGCGACGAGTTCGGATCCGGCCGCATCGCCGAGGTGGTGCGCACGAACCGCGGTCAGACGGCCGCGGTGACGACCGAGCGCATCTTCGCCGCGATGGCCGGGTTCCGGGGGCATGCGCCGCAGACCGACGACCAGACGGTCGTGGTCGTGCGCATCATGGCCTGAGGGCGACGTGCGCCTACCGGGCCGGCGAGGGCGTGCCGCGTTCGAGCACCAGGCCCACGGCGGTGCCGCGCTTGAAGCCCTTCCAGTAGGTGTGGGCGGGCAGCGGCGTGCCGTCGCGGTCGAGCGCGAACATCGCGTCTTTGCCGTTCGGCACCACGTCGAAGTAGGCGAGCCGCGAGCGGTCCCCTTTCACATGCGCGTCGAAGTGCGCGGTGGCGAAGTGCGCCAGGATGTTGTTCATCCGCACCGTGTCCCACACCGGATCGGCGTAGTGCGCGAAGGGGAACCCCTTGAGCGTCGCCGAATACGCGTAGGTTTCGGCCGGGGCGGGCATGGGCGCGGCAGCGTTGTGGTTGGCGTTCGTGAAGGTGAGCAGGTAGCGCTCGGCGTTGACGGCGCCGGTGAAGAGGGCGCGCGTGCCCTTCTCGTAGCCCGACACGTCGTCGGCGCTCCCGGCCACGAAGAGCGTGGGCGTGCGAATGCCGGCCAGACCCGCGGCGTCCCAATAACCCGCCTGCATGCCCCACGGGCCAATCGCCACGGCGGCCTTGATGCGCGGGTCGCGCGAGGCCTGGTAGGCCGGGGTGTCGGCACCGCGATCGAGCAGCAGGCGATTGGGCGGTGACGCGGGCAACGACGCGGCCGCGGTGCTGTAGCCGCCGCCAATCACGTTGACCAGGCCGTAGCCGCCCATCGAGTAGCCGACGATGCCCGTGCGCGAGGCATCCACCCGGCCCGCGAGGAAGCTGCCCGAACCGGCGGCACCCTGACGCGCGATCTCGTTGAGCACGAACAACTGGTCGAACGGGCGGTTGTAGAGCGTGCTGCCAAAGCTCTTCTGGTCGTCGTAGGTGCTGTCGGTGTGGTCGATCGAGGCCACGACGTAGCCCTTGCTCGCGAGGTTTTCGCCGAGATGGCTCATCAAGTGACGATTGCCGGGATAGCCGTGCGAGACGATCACGAGCGGGAGCGGCGCGCCCGCGGCGAGCGGCGCGGCGTCGCGCACGGCCCGGCCGCGCAGCGTCACAGTCAGGCTGGGGTCGCGCGTGATCGCGCGGTACTCACCGCCTGCGCGCTCGGTGGCGGCCAGTGCCGCGGGATACCAGACCTCGAGCGTGAGCGTGCGGTCGTAGCGGGCCGTTGGGCCGCCGGCCACGGTCTCGAGGATGTCTGGCCGGTTCGGGTCGGTGACGCGCAGCGTGCGCACGCCAATCGCGTGCGTGCCGTACGGCGCGAGGTCGGGCGCGGTGGGCGCCACCATGTCGATGCGGTTGTCCTGCGCGACGCTCGTGCGCGCGTCAGCGGCCAGCGCCGACAGCGCCACCAGCACCACGTTCCGCTTCCACGTCATCACTCGGCTCACGGCGCACGCTCCTGCCAGGAAGAAGGGGGTGATCGGCATGCTAGTCTACGTCCGATGAGCGACGCGCGGAACCGAGTGGGAGATGTGTTCGAAGCCGGGCTCTTCCCGCTGTCGCCCGAGACCCACGATCAAGGCCTGCGCTGGCTGTTCGACTTGTCCACGCTGCTCCTGCTGCTCGATTGCCGTCCTGGCGACCTCGTGCTCGACCTCGGCGCCGGTTCCGGGTTCTCGTCGGAGATGCTCGCGCGCTTCGGCTACGACGTGGTGGCCGTGGACCCCGACCTGAAGGCACTCGCCAACAACCGGCGCCGGCCGTCGTTCGATGCCGGCCGCATCAGTGGCACGGTGCAGGTGGCGTGCGGCGTGGCGGAGCGCCTGCCGTGCGACGGGGCCATCTTCGACGGCGTGCTGTGCATGAACGCCATGCACCACGTAGGCGATCTGCCGGCGGCCGTGGCGGAACTGGCCCGCGTGCTCAAGCCGGGCGGCCGGGCCGTGTTGTCGGAGCCGGGTCTGGCGCATCTCGATCACGCCGACACCAAGCGCGCGCGCGCCGAGCACGGCGAGGACGATCGCGCCTTCGATGTGCTTGCGTTTCTGCGGCTCGCCCTCGCCGGCGGCTTCGCTGACGCCATGCTCACGGCCACGCTGCAATCCCCGCTGCGTCTGCTGCCGGTGCAGGAGATCGAGTTGTTTCGCTCGGGCCGCCACCCCCGGCCGCACCTGACACCCGCCGGCGTCATCGACGAGCTGCACCGGCATCACGCCTACGCCATGCTCGTGCGCGCCGGCGCGAAGCCGAAGACATCGCGCGCGCCCGGCGTGCTCGCGTGCCAGATCCAGACCGAGCCGCTGCCGGCTGTCGTGCGCGCCGGTGGCCGCTTCGAGATCCGTGCCCGCGCCCGCAATACCGGCGACACGGTGTGGCTGGCGCAGCCCCTGCGCCGCGGCGGCTACGTGCAGTTCGGCTGCAAGTGGCTCGAGGCGGCGAGCGGACGCTTGGTGATCGACCTGCCCGGCCGGACGCGCCTGGCCGCCGACGTGGCGCCCGGTGGGCACACCGAGGCCACGCTCGCGGTGGAGGTGCCGGCCACGCTGCCGCCCGGGCAGTACGTCGTGAAAGTAGATCTGGTGGACGAGTTCATCTGCTGGTTCTCCGACAACCCTTCGAACCAGCCGAGCGAACACCGCGTCGTCGTGACGCCCTGACGTGTGAGGTCGACGTGAACAACGGCACGCGAGTGACGATTGGCCGAACGTGGGTGTGCGTGCTGGCGTCGGCCCTGGCGGGCGGGCTGGTGCGCGCCCAGCCCTTTCCGCCCGGCTATGTCGATCCCCAACCGCTGCTGGCGGCTGCGGCGCGGGAGATCGGCGAGGCCAACCTGACCTGCATCACGTTCTCGGGCACCGCCTATGGCGGCGCCGTTGGCCAGACCTTCGAGCACGCGATCAACGTCGACTGGCCGCGCATCGACGCGCTCGACAACTACACGCGCACCATCAACTGGGAGACCGGGACCAGCAGAGAGACCTTCGACCGCAAGCCCGGCTTGAACCCCGCGTCGTGGAAGTACGGCCTGGGCTGGCGCGGCGGCACGCCGATGCAGAAGAACACGCGCCAGACCCACGTCGTCAACGGCACGTATGCCTGGCACCTGGACGGCGAGGGGGCGCCGCCCGTGGCGGCGTCGCCCGAAGACGCCGAACGGTATCAGCTCGATCTCTGGCTCAACCCTCCGGGGTTCCTCAAGGCGGCGCGCCTACCGGGGGCCAATCCCGAGGCGATCTGGCGCTGGGAGCAGATCGAGATGGGCCGCGACGGCAACGTGGTCAGCCCCGAGAAGATGCACGTCGTCTCCATCACGCTGCTCGGCAAGTACCGCGTCGAGGCCACGATCAATCCGCGCAATCAGATTCAGCGGATCAAGGCCACCGTCAGCGAACCCGCGCTCGGCGATTTCAACATCGAGCAGGAATCCACCGAGCAGATGACGTTCGGCACCGTGAAGTGGCCGATCACCTGGCATTCGCACCAGGGGTGGGACGACAACTGGCAGTTCGACAACGCCAGCACCGGCCACAACGCCTACGGCGGGAAGTTTCCAACCGTGCAGCCCAACGTCTGCGGCGATCCCGTGCCGGTGCCCGACGCGGTGCGGCAGGCCACGAGGCCATCCGCAGTCACCGTGCAGACGCTGGCCGACGGGGTCTACCTGCTCGGGGGCGCGACGCACAACAGCTACATGGTGGAGTTCAAGGACTTCGTCGCGGTGTTCGAAGCGCCGCTCAACGAGGCACGCAGCCTGGCGGTGATCGAGCAGATCGTGAAGCTGGCTCCAGACAAGCCCATTCGCTGGCTGATCAGCTCGCACCCGCACTTCGATCACATCGGCGGCCTGCGCACCTACCTGCACATCGGGTCCACGATCGTGGCGCACCGCAAGGCCATCGAGTTCCTGAACCGCGACGTGCTCAACTACCGGCCGCGCACGATGGCGCCCGACATCGTGGCGCGGTGGCCACCCACGGAGCTGTCGGAGGGCTACAACTTCGAGGCGATCAACGAGAACTACGTGATCACCGACAACAGCCGCATCCTGCGCATCTACTACGTGCAGCCGCTGCAGCACGTGTCAGGGATGCTGATGGCCTATCTGCCCGCGGAGCGCATTGCCTTCCAGGCCGACCTCTACGACACCCACGAACCGCGGACCGGTGCGCCCACGCCGGCCATGCGCAGCCTCTTCAACCAGGTGCAGCGCATGAAGCTGGAGGTGGCCACGCTCGCGCCCGTGCACGGCCAGCCCGTGCCCTGGAGCGCGTTCGTGAGCGCGATGGGCCCGGCGCCGCGACCCTAGTCGCGAAGTCGTTGGCCTCGAGTCCTGGGCTTCGAGGCTTGGGCCCCGGCTCTAGTGGTGTTCGTCGACGGCCGTGGCCGAGGCCAGGTAGATCCCGGTCAGCGTCATGAAGATGAACGCCTGGAGCGGACCCACGATGAGGCCGAGCGCCTGAATCGGCAGCGGCGCCAGGAAGGGCACGATGCTGGCAATGATGAGCACGACGAGGTGCTCGCCGAAGATGTTGCCGAAGAGCCGCAGCGTGAGCGACATCACGCGCGAGGCGTGGCTGATGAGTTCGATCGGCAGCATCAGCGGCGCCATCAGCTTGGGCACGCCTGGCGGAAAGGCGAAGTGCAGCAGGTAGCTGCCGAGGCCCTGCGCCTTCACGCCTTCGACGTGGTAGTAGAGCCACACGACCAGCGCGAGCGCAAACGGCACATTGACGTTGCTCGTGGGTGAACCCAGGCCGGGAATCTGGCCCATCAGGTTGCCGAGCAGAATGAAGACGAAGACGGTGCCGACGAGCGGCAGGAATTTCTTGCCCTTGTGGGGCATCACGTTCTCGAGCTGCTCGACGATGAAGTTGACGATGTCCTCGAGGACGATCTGCAGCTTGCCGGGGTTGTCGACACTCAGGCGCGACCGGATGTAGAGGCCGATCCCCGCCAGGAACAGGACGATCAGGGCACAGAAGACCAGGTAATCCGGCACCTGTACGCCCAAGCGCCCGAACAGGGCGTTGACCAGGTCGACGATGGGTGAAGGGTGCTGTAGCTGCTCCACAGCCCTACATTGTACTTGATTTCACAAGGGCATCGAATGCCATAGGGACGAAAAAGCCGGACCGGCTCGGGACGTTGGCCGGTCCGGCACCCTGCGACCGCTTGCGAGACATCGTGTGAAGCGTGGCCCTCAGCGGTAGCGCATGCGTTGTTCGCGCAGGTGCAGGCCCAGCGGCCGTCCGGCCAGCACCGCCACATCCTGCACCTTGCCCCTGACCTCCACTTCGGCGCCGCGTGAGGGCACGCGCCCGTCGGTCGACACCACGGTGATTTCGCCCGTGCCGTCGTTGACCCGGTAGACGTTGAAGCCCACGAGGGGGACGCCCCACGAGCTCGTGACGCGGCCCCTCACGGTCACCGAGTGATCCACGAAGCGGCCTGCCTGGGTTTGCACCTGGCGAATCGCCGGATTTCGCGGCACGGTTGCACACGCGCCGGCGGATACGGCGATGGCCAGCGTGAACGCCGCGACGGTCCAACGCATGTTCGAGCGAACGCGCATGGCAGCCCTCCTGTGGACGATGTCGTGAACGCGACGGATCGTGAAATCTCGGCCGGGATGCGGCGATGCCAGCGCCTGCCTGATAACGCACCCCGGTGATCCGCCGCGCTCGACACGCTACATATCAAGACGCGTGCCGAAGGTGCGCTGCCGTGCTCATCCGCGAATTCATTGAGGATTCATGCGGATGGCGGGCTGCCCGTGGTCAAAAACGCGCCCGTGACGTCCTGGGCTGCGGACGCGTTGACCTCCCGCGGTGCCACCGCGGGCCCAACACGGGATCAGCACGCCGCTTGTCGCAGAGCGCCGCCGTTACGTGCTGCGCAGGGCCATGGCCGGATCGATCCGCGCGGCCCGCCATGCGGGGCCGGCAATGGCGGCGGCGGCCCAGCCCCGAGTCCCTGCGGGTCAGTAGACGCTCAAGTAACGATCGAGCTCCCAGGGCGAGACGTGGCGGATGTAGGCATCCCACTCGTCCCGCTTGGCGGCCAGGAAGTGTTCGAAGATGTGGTTGCCGAGCGCGTCGCGCACCAGTTCGCTCTTCTCGAACTCGTCGAGCGACTCGCTGAGATTGGCCGGCAGGTCGTCGATGCGCAGATGACGCCGCTCGCGGTGGCTCATCTTGTAGATGTTCTTGTTCACCGGCGGCCCGGGGTCGAGCTCCTGCACCACGCCGTCGAGACCCGCGCGCAGCATCACCGCCATGGCCAGGTATGGGTTGCACGACGGGTCGGGCAGCCGCAGCTCCACGCGTGTGGCGTCGCCGCGGGCGGCCGGCACGCGCACGAGCGGGCTCCGGTTCTTCTCCGACCACGCGATCGCCGTGGGCGCTTCGTGGCCCGGCACGAGCCGCTTGTAGGAGTTCACGAGCGGATTCGTGATGGCGCAGTAGGACCGCGCATGCCGCAGCAACCCGCCGATGTAATGCAGGCAGGTGGGACTCAACTGCCACTCGCGGGTGGCGTCGAAAAAGGCGTTGGTCTTGCCCCTGAGCAGCGTCTGGTGGGTGTGCATGCCCGACCCGTTCACGCCGAAGATCGGCTTGGGCATGAAGGTGGCGTGCAGGCCGTTCCTCTGTGCCACGTTCTTCACCACGAAGCGGAACGTGCTCACGTTGTCGGCGGTGGCGAGCACGTCGTCGTAACGGAAGTCCACTTCGTGCTGACCGGGGGCCACCTCGTGATGCGCGGCCTCCACCAGGAAGCCCATCTGCTCGAGTGCCAGCACGATCTCGCGCCGCACGTCCTCGCCTTGATCGACCGGCGCCAGGTCGAAGTAGCCGGCCGTGTCGTGGGTGGTGGTCGTGGGCGTGCCGTCGCGCCGCTGGAACAGGAAGAACTCGGCCTCTGGTCCGGCCACCATGCGGAAGTCCATGGCGGCAGCGCGGGCGATGGCGCGCTTCAGCGCCGACCTGGGACACCCATCGAAGGGCGTGCCGTCGGGGTTCGCGATGTCGCACGTGACGCCGCCCACCTTCGCGCCGCTGGCGTCGGGCCACGGCAGCACCTGGAAGGTGTTCAGGTCGGGCTTGAGGTACATGTCCGACTCTTCGATGCGCACGAAGCCCTCGATCGAGGATCCGTCGAAGAGTACCTGCCCGTCGAGGGCGTCGGCGAACTGCCGGTCGGGCACCTCCACGTTCTTGATGACGCCGAGGATGTCGGTGAACTGCAGGCGCAGGAACTTCACGCCTTCGCGCTCGGCGCGTTCGAGAATGGCGGTTTTCTTGTCCATGGGAGGTCCGCGGTGCGGCGTTCCAGTATACGGCTCGTCAGCGGGCCGGCAGTTTGCGGGCGACGGCGAGGAACGCCTCGACCACCGGCCGCACCGGTCCGCTCGGCCGCACCATCGACAGCCGCACCGACGCGCGCGGAATGGTCTTGTAGACCACGCCCTGCCGCGACATCCGGCGCACGGTTTCGGGCACGATGGTCACGCCCACGCCGGCGCCCACCAGGCCCACCGTCGTATAGACCTCGCGACTCTCCTGCACCACGTTGGGCGTGAACCCCGCCTGGCGGCAGAGCCGAATCACCTGCTCGTGAAGCCGCGGCGCGATGGCCCGCGGAAACAGCACCCACGGGTCGTGGGCGAGCGAGGCCAGGGGCACGCGCGCGGCGCTCGCGCCCGGATGGTCGCCGTGCAGCGCGATGAGCAGCGGTTCGCGCGCGAACAGCTCCACGTGCAGGCGCGGATCGGCATCGGCGCCACGCACGAAGCCCACGTCGAGATCGCCCCGCAGCAACGCCGTGAGCTGCTCGCTCGTGGGCATCTCCCGCAGATCGATGCGCACGCCCGGATGGCGCTGCCGGTAGGTGCGCACCACGTGGGCCAGGGTCGAGAGCATGAGCGTGGGGCCAAAGCCCACGCGCAGCACGCCGGCATGGCCGGCGTGCACCGCACGCGTGGCCTCGACGGCGGTGTCGACATCGCGCAGGATGCGTCCGGCCGCTTCGTCGAGCGTGCGTCCCGCGTCGGTGAGCGACACCTGGCGGGTGTGGCGTTCGAAGAGCCGCGCCCCCACGATCGTCTCGAGGTGCTTGATCTGCACGCTGAGCGTCGGCTGGGCCACGCTGAGCCGTGCTGCGGCCCGGCCGAAATGCAGCTCATCGGCCACGACCCGGAAGTAACGGAGGTGACGCAGCTCCAGAAGGCCGGGCTCATTCATAGTCACAAAGTATCAATCATCACGTTCAGCGCCATTGGACATATCAGTAGCTCGCTGCCACAGTAGGTCTATGCAGCGTGAGAGCACCACGGCCCTGCTGGCCGCAGTCATCGACTACGCCGGCCTGTTCCCGCCCGCCGGACTGTCGATGTCGGCCGCCGCCGCGGAGTACCAGGCGGCGCTCACAAGTGCCCACGCCTGGATGCTGGGCCGATTCGTGGTGCCGGCCGCGCGGCTCGGTGAACTCGCCGAGGCGCGCCGCGCGCTGCCTCTTCATACCCAGTGGCCGGTCAGCGCGATCGTGCGAGAGCGGTCCAGCGACGACCTGAGCAGCCTTGCCGCCTTCAATGCCGCCCCCAGGCAGCACGCGCGCGTGGACATGATCGAATCGAAACCACAAACCCTCGAAGGCGTCGACTGGCTGGCCGCGCACGCCGGCGCCGGCCTCGACGTCTATGTGGAGGTGGCGCCCGGACCCGACGTGGAGCAGTGGCTCGAGCGCGTAGCCGCGCATGGCCTGCGGGCCAAGGTGCGCACTGGCGGCCTTACCGCCGAGGCGTTCCCCACGCCCACTGCACTGGCGGCGTTCATCGTGGCTGCCGTCGGCCATCGTGTGCCGTTCAAGGCCACGGCGGGTCTGCATCACGCCGTGCGCGGCGCCTACCGGCTCACCTACGACGACGGCGCCGAGCACGCGCCGATGTATGGCTACCTGAACGTGCTGCTGGCCACGGCGGCCGTGCATGCCGGCCGGCCCGCTTCCGTGGCCGAAGCCATGCTGCAGCAGACCGACACATCGGCCCTCGCCTTCACGGACGAGACGGTGTCATGGGGCGGGGAGCCGTTCCCGCTCTCGCGTTTGCGCGACACGCGGCAGCACCATCTGGTGAGCTTCGGGTCGTGTTCGTTCCGTGAGCCCGTCGACGAGTTCGACGTGCTCGCTTCCCGGTGACAGGAGCATTCCGATGGGTCCCTTTCCGCACGACGCCGCGCCGCCGCTCATCAGCGACGCCAATCCGATGGGCACCGACGGCTTCGAGTTCGTCGAGTTCTGCCATCCACAACCCGCCGAACTCGACCGGCTGTTCACGCAGATGGGCTTCGTGGCGGTCGCGAAACACCGCTCGAAGCAGGTCACGCTCTATCGTCAAGGCGGCATCAATCTGCTGCTCAACGCGGAGCCGGGCTCGTTTGCCGCCCGCTTCGCCGAGCGGCACGGCCCGTCGGCGCCGGCCATGGCCTTCCGCGTGGTGGACGCGCAGTATGCCTTCGAACGCGCGCTGTCGCTTGGCGCCAAAGCCGTGGAGCGCGTCGCCGGTCCGGGCGAGCTGGCGATTCCCACCATCGAAGGCATCGGCGGCCTGCACATCTACCTGGTCGACACGTACGGCGCCAAGGGATCGATCTACGACGTGGACTTCGAGTGGCTCGGCGAGACGGACCCGGCCCCGGCTGGCCTCGGCCTGTGGTACCTCGACCACCTGACGCACAACGTGCAGCGCGGCCGGCTCGACGAGTGGGCCGCCTTCTACGAGCGGCTCTTCAACTTCCGCCAGATCCGCTACTTCGACATCGCCGGACGCATGACCGGGCTCCACTCGCGGGCCATGACGAGTCCTGACGGCAAGATCCGCATTCCCATCAACGAAGACGCGGGCGAGCGCGGGCAGATCGCCGAGTACCTCGAGCAGTACAACGGCGAGGGAATCCAGCACATCGCGTTCGGGGCCCGGGACCTGTATGCCTCGATCGAGACGTTGCTGGCGCGCGGCGTGAACTTCATGCCGGCGCCGAACCCGGTCTACTATTCCCGGGTCGCCACGCGGCTGCCTGGGCACAGCGAGGATCTCGAGCGGCTCGCGCGCACCGGCATCCTGATTGACGGCGAAGGCGTCGTCGAAGGCGGATCCACCAAGGTGCTGCTGCAGCGGTTCGGCAAGACGGCGATCGGCCCGATCTTCTTCGAGTTCATCCAGCGCAAGGGCGACGACGGCTTCGGCGAAGGCAACTTCAAGGCGCTGTTCGAGTCGATCGAGGAAGATCAGATTCAACGAGGCGTGCTGAAAGGCGCCTAGCGCGCATGCCCTGCACCCTGACCGCCACACGTGGCGACTTCGGTGACCGCAACGTGAACGGCGCGGCGTGCGCCGCCGGGCGCCTGACCCGCAGCGTGCGCACCCTTGCGACGAAGGTCGAGCACGATGCCATCTACGTCGATCTGCCAGACCTCGAGGAGACCGGTTCATGAGCGCACCGCAACTCACGCCCGGCTACCTGTCGGGCTTTGGCAACGGCTTTGAAACCGAAGCGCTGCCGGGCGCCTTGCCGATTGGCCGCAACTCTCCCCAGACGTGCGCCTACGGCCTCTACGCCGAGCAGTTGAGCGGATCGCCGTTCACGGCCCCGCGCGCCAGCAACGAGCGCTCGTGGCTCTACCGGATCCGGCCGACGGTGGCGCACTTCGGCGACTTCGCGAAGGCCGACATCGGCCTGTGGCGCACCGCCCCGTGCCACGAGGTGGACCTGCCGATTGCGCCGATGCGTTGGAGCGCGCTGCCTCTGCCGAGCGAACCGGTGTCGTTCGTGGAGGGGGTGCGCAGCATCACCACTGCGGGCGATGCCGGCACCATGGCCGGCATGGGCGGGCACGTCTACCTCATCACGCGCTCGATGCAGGACGAGTACTTCTACAACGGCGACGGCGAGCTGCTGTTCGTGCCGCAGCTCGGTGAGCTGCGCATCTGGACCGAGTTCGGGATCATCGACATCGAGCCTGGCGAGATCGCCGTGATTCCGCGCGGCGTGAAGATCCGCGTGGAGCTGAAGAACGGCCCGGCGCGCGGCTACCTGTGCGAGAACTACGGCGGCGCCTTCACCCTGCCCGAGCGCGGGCCCATCGGCGCCAACTGCCTGGCCAACCCGCGCGACTTCCTCACGCCCGTGGCCGCCTACGAAGATCGGGACGCGCCGTCGCGGCTGTTCGTGAAGTGGGGCGGCACGCTGTGGACGTCCACGCTCGACCACTCGCCGCTCGACGTGGTGGCGTGGCACGGCAACTACGCGCCCTACAAGTACGACCTGCGCCGCTACTCGCCGGTCGGGCCGGTGCTCTTCGACCACGCCGATCCGTCGATCTTCACCGTGCTCACGTCGCCGTCGGAAACACCCGGCACCGCCAACCTCGATTTCGTGATCTTCCCGGACCGCTGGCTGGTGGCCGAGAACACCTTCCGTCCGCCGTGGTACCACATGAACGTGATGAGCGAGTTCATGGGCCTGGTCTACGGCCACTACGACGCCAAGCCGCAGGGCTTCGTGCCGGGCGGCGTGTCGCTGCACAACTCGATGCTGCCGCACGGGCCCGATGTGGATGCGTTCGAGGCGGCCAGCAACGCCGAGCTCAGGCCGCGCAAGCTCGAAGGCACGATGGCGTTCATGTTCGAGACGCGCTTTCCACAGCGCGTCACGGCCTACGCCGCGCAGACCGACGCGCTGCAGAACACGTATGCCGGCTACGGACGCCAACTGAAGAAGCACTTCAATCCGAACCAGCGCTAGGAAGCGACGAACGACGGTGAGCACGCCACTCGACGACACACACGACGGGAACCGGCAAAGCTGGCTGACATCGGCCAACAGCCATGGCGACTTCCCCCTGCAGAACCTGCCGCTCGGCGTGTTCACGACGCCTCACGACGCCAGTCCGCGCGGCGGCGTGGCCATCGGCGACATGGTGCTGGATCTGGCCGATGCGCTTCGCGCCGGATTGTTCGTGGGCGCTGCCGGACCAGCGGCGGCCCTTGCTGCGGCGCCCCGGCTCAACGCCTTCCTGGCGGCCGGCGCCGAGGCGCGAGGTGCCCTGCGCGCGCGGCTGTTTGCGTTGCTGAGCGACGGCGCGGCCGAGCGCACGGCGGTCGAGCCGCTCCTGCATCCCGCCGCCACCTGCACGATGCATCTGCCGGCTACGATCGGCGACTACACCGACTTCTACGCCGGTATCCACCACGCCATGAACGTGGGCAAGCAGTTCCGGCCCGACCAGCCGCTGCTGCCGAACTACAAGTACGTGCCGATTGGCTATCACGGGCGCAGCTCGTCGATCGGCGTGTCAGGCACGCGAGTGCGGCGTCCGCAGGGTCAGCGCAAGGCACCCACCGACGACGCGCCCACCTTCGGACCCTCGCGCCGTCTCGACTTCGAGCTGGAACTCGGCATCTGGATTGGTCCGGGCAACGCGCTCGGCACATCAATCCCCATCGCGGAGGCGGGCGACCAGATCGCCGGCTTCTGCCTGCTCAACGACTGGTCCGCGCGCGACATCCAGGGCTGGGAGTACCAGCCGCTCGGGCCGTTCCTGGCGAAGAACTTCGCCACGTCGATCTCGCCCTGGATGGTGACACCCGAGGCGCTGGCGCCGTTCCGCGCGCCGCAGATGCCCCGCCCCGAGGGCGATCCGGCGCCGCTGGCGTATCTGTCCGACGCCGCCGATCAGCAGGCCGGTGCGCTCGACCTCGAACTCGAAGTGCTGCTCATGACGCCGTGTCTGAGCGCACAGGGCTTGCCGCCGCACCGGCTGTCGCTCGGCAGCGCGCGCCACATGTACTGGACCGTGGCGCAGCTCGTGGCGCATCACGCCAGCAACGGCTGCAACCTGCGGCCGGGAGATCTCTTCGGCACGGGCACGATTTCCGCACCCACGCCCGATGGCCTCGGCAGCCTGCTCGAGATCAGCGAAGGCGGACAACGTCCGATCGCGCTGGCGTCTGGCCGCACGCGCACGTTCCTCGAGGACGGCGACGAGGTGATCATCCGCGCGCGCGCGCGCCGCGAGGGCTACGCGCCGATCGGCTTCGGCGAAGTGCGCGGCCTCGTGCTGCCGGCCTGAACCGCCGGCAGGCGCGTGGGCTCGCCTCAGGCGAAGGTGAGACACCGCGCGCCGAGCCCTTCGAACGCCGCACGGTCCGCGCCCACGACGTCGGCGTCAAGGGTTTCGGCTGTGGCCACGAGCCACGCGTCGTTCTCGCCGAGCCGGCGCCTGGACCTGAGCGTCTCTTCGACGCTGACGACCGAGACCACGAGCGGGCGCCCGCGCAGCGCCGGCAGGAACTGGCGCGCGGGTCTCACCTCGCCCCGTGCCGTCTCGCGCTCGAGCGCAATCAGGAACGACGTATCGAGCAACACCGGACGAGTCGTGACTTTCGCCCGGCCCGGCCCAGCCCCTTGCCGTGGGCCTCGTTCACCCAGCGCTCCAGGTCGTTGGGCAGCTTGCTCCGGCGGGCCCATCGGGTGAGGCGCGCGGCTCGTTCCTTGTCGAGTTTTACGGTGACGGTCGGCATGGTAATACCAACATATGACCAGGCGGAGGCTGCGCTGGCCGGCTACTGCGGCCGCGGCAGCCGCGGAATCGTGAGGGCACCGGCCTTCTCCACGGCCGCCCACACGCGCTTCCCGACCTTGTCGGCCTCGGCGATGATCGCGGCTTCGTCCACCGTCGTGATCGTGCGATCGCGCATCACGAACT